>ERZ773242.178-NODE-178-length-76527-cov-31.252275_pt1 | contig 76527 bp, 72 predicted proteins | sample MGYA00511077_ERZ773242 | MGnify/ENA primary metagenome ERZ773242 (study PRJEB29015, sample SAMEA2737754) | human gut metagenome | biome: human gut; feature: human-associated habitat; material: faeces | place: China | collected 2012 ... | reverse complement strand
GACTGGCAGAGCTAAAGGGCATCAGCCGCAGTATGGCCAAGAAGATCAGCCGGGAGTACAAAAATCAGTTTGCCTCCCGCCAGGCGCTGGAAGCGCTGGCCGGGATGGGCTTTACACAGGGAGAGGCATTTAAGGCTTTTTCCTTTTTTGGGCCGGAAGCACCGGAGATCCTGGCGGAGAACCCCTATGCCTTTGTGATCACCGGCAACGATCAGGGCATTCCCTTTGAGCGGGCCCAGGAGATCGCAGAGGAGCTGCCCCAGGCGCCGGACCCGTCCTATCGGGATCAGGCAGCGGTGATCTATGTGGTGCAGTATAATTTGAAGAACGGCCATACCTGCCTCCCCCGACGCAAGGTGATCCAGACAGCGGTGACCGGGTTGGATATGACCGAGGACCGGGCAGAGATGGCGTTGGACAACGCCTTGGAGGCACGCCAATTGGTGCAAGAACAGATGGACGGACAGCCGTTTTTGTTTTTGCCCCATATTTATGAGGCGGAGCAGGGGATTGGGCAACGGATTCGGGTGATGACCCAGTACCCGCCCCGGGAGTGCGAGATCTTCACTTCTGAGATCCTGGCCTATGAGGGCGCTAATGGCATTGAGCTGGACGAGAAGCAGCGCCGAGCCATTGAAATCGCTACCCAAAAGGGTCTGCTGATTTTGACCGGCGGCCCGGGTACCGGCAAGACCACAACCGTAAAAGGCATTATTGCCATGATGAAGAACCGGGGGCTGCGGGTGGCGCTGGCGGCGCCTACCGGTCGGGCTGCCCAGCGCATGACGGAGCTCACCGGCAGCGAGGCCAAGACCATTCACCGCCTGCTGGAGACCGAGCGACGGGATGGGGAGCCGGAGCCGACCTTTGTTCATAATTTGCGCAATCCGCTGGATTTGGACGCAGTGATCGTGGACGAGCTTTCCATGGTAGATGTGCTGCTCTTTTCCGCACTTTTAGACGCGCTGCCGCTGCATTGCCGCCTGATTTTGGTAGGCGATGTGGATCAGCTGCCGCCGGTAGGGGCAGGCAATGTGCTGTCCGATTTGATCGCCGGTGGACGGATCGATGTAATCAGCCTGGATAAAGTGTTTCGCCAGGCGCAGAAAAGCCGTATCGTCACCAATGCGCACCGGGTGGTGGCCGGTAAAATGCCGGAGTTGGACTGCAATACCCCGGACTCGGACTTCTTTTTCTTAAATACAGCGTCTGTTTATGCAGTGCCTCGCAAGGTGGTGGAGCTGGTGACCCGGCGAATTCCTGCCGGTTACGGAATGGACAGCATAAAGGATATTCAGGTGCTGTGCCCCTCTCGCAAAGGGGCTGCCGGTACCGTATACCTAAATGCCCAATTGCAGGCGGCGTTGAACCCGCCGGACAAGCATAAGGCGGAGCTGGTGACGATGGGTCGCACGCTGCGGGAGGGCGACCGGGTCATGCAGATCAAAAACAACTATGATGTGCCCTGGTTTAAGAAAAACGGCGACAGCGGTGCCGGGGTGTTTAATGGCGATATTGGTATTCTTACCCGCATAGATCGGGGGCAGGATATTCTGAATGTGCGGTTTGACGATCGGGAGGCCATGTATTCCCTGCAAAATGCGGACCAGCTGGATTTGGCCTACGCCATGACTGTACATAAGAGCCAGGGCTCGGAGTTCTCCGCCGTGGTGATGCCCACCATCGGTGCATCGCCCAAACTGTGCTACCGCAATTTGTTTTATACCGCCCTGACCCGTGCCAAGTCCCTGCTGATTCTGGTGGGTACGCGGGAGAGCATACAGGCCATGGTGGAGAATGATAAAAAAATGCTGCGGTACAGCGGGCTTGTTCATTTTTTATCTGTTGACAATGACGGTGGGATACAGTAGCATATAGAAAAGCGATTTTTGTTTAGGACGGATGTTTATGTTTGGATATGATTTGGGCATTGATCTGGGTACCACCAATATTGTCATTGGTGTGCCCGGCAAGGGTATACGGCTGGACGAGCCGGCCTATGTGGCCTATGATGAGGAAAAAGAGAAGGTACTGTACGCCGGTAAGCGTGCCTATTTCTTAGAGGGGCGCGAGCCGGAGGGCCTGCGTGTGGAGCGGCCCATTCTCTCCGGCGTGGTGGGTCACTATGAGCTGGCCCAGCAGATGATGCGCCATTTTATCAATAAAGTGATCGGTAACAGTCTGTTTAAGCCTCGTGTGGTGGTGTCTGTGCCGGCCATGCACACGGATGTGGAGAAGCGCACCATTGTGTCCGTGATGATCCACGCCGGTGCCCGTTCCGTGTGCTTGGTGGAGGAACCTTTGTGCGCTGCCTTTGGTGCCGGGATCGACCCCATGCAGCCCTCCGGCGCCTTTGTGATTGACCTGGGCGGCGGCACGGTGGACATGGCTGTGATCAGCCAGGGCGCTATGAGCCAGTCCGAGTCCTTGAAAGTCGGGGGCAACGACCTGGATGCGGAAATTGTCAAGTTCCTGCGAGAGGAGCACAATGTGGCTGTTGGCCTGCGCACCGCAGAGGAGATCAAGCGCACGGTGGCCTGTGCTCTGCCCAGAGAGGAAGATGTAACCACCTATGCGAAGGGGCAGGACCTGCTTACCGGTTTGCCTCGGGAGGTGGAGATCAGCGGCAACGCTCTGTATTTGGCGCTGCAACCGTATTTTGAGACGGTGGCGGAGCACGCCGGGGCGCTGTTTGAGCGCACCTCACCCCAGTTGGTAACAGACATCGGCAATACTGGCGTATTGCTTACCGGCGGCGGTGCCAATATTTGCAATATGGATCGTCTGTTTTCGGACGCACTGGGCGGCGTGCCGGTGCGTAAGGCCACGGACGAAATGCACTGCGTGGCCAAGGGCTGCGTGGTGGCGCTGGAAAAAATGCATCTTTTGGATCAGTACGGCTATCGGTATCAGACCAAAGAAGATGCCCATATTCGCTGATGGTTCGGTTTGCCAAGTGGCACCCATTGGTGCAGTTCTGTTTTCTTTTGTGCGTATTGCTGCTCACTTGCTTGAGCCGACACCCGGTGCCGGTGGCGTCGTCTCTGCTGGGCGCGGCGGTGTACCTGCTGCTGACAGACGGTCGCCGCAGTCTGCGCAGCCTTTTGTGCGTGCCGGTGCTGGTGGCGCTGGTGGGCGGTTTTAACTTTTTGTTTGCCCACTGGGGTGTTACGGTCCTCTTTAGCCGGGGCGACACCCAGTTTACTTTGGAAAGCCTGGTTTACGGCTGCTTCCAGGGGGGCATATTCGCCGGGGTGGTGCTGTGGCTGGCGGTGTTTGGCCGCGTGCTGGGCAGCGATCGTCTGCTGGCGGTTACCGGTCGAGCGGCGCCCCGCTTTTCTCTTTTGTTTTCTATGACTTTAGGGTGTATTGCCCGCTTTCGGGAGAATGCACGGCAAATCCGCCTGGCTCGTGCCGGTGCGGGATTGGCGAAAGAAAAGCCCCTGCATGAGGCACTGGATCAGTTTTCTACGCTGGTCACCTTGTCCCTGGAGGGGAGTATGACCACAGCGGACGCTATGCGCGCCCGAGGCTACGGCAAGGGGCGTCGTCGGGTGTACGATCCGTTTACATTCGGTGTGGCGGACGGCGTAGGGCTGGCCGTGGTGCTCCTGCTGAGTATCACGGTGCTGGCGGTGGCGCTCACCGGCGGCCTTACTTTTTATTTTGACCCGCAGCTGGAATGGGTCACCCTGTCTCCCTTAGGGGCGGCGGCAGCGGGCTTGCTTTGTTTTTGCCCGACGATCTCAAATATAGGGGAGGCACTGCAATGGCGGCGATTGAAGCGGAAAAACTGAATTTCACTTACCCGGACGCCGACAGAGCGGCACTGTCCGATGTAACCTTTTCCATTCCGTCCGGCGGCTTTTATTTGCTGATGGGGCCATCAGGCAGCGGCAAGAGCACTTTACTGCGGCTGCTGCAAGGGGAGATCGCGCCTCACGGTGCTTTGCGCGGGCAGCTCCACTGTGACAGCCCGGCAGGTTTCGTTTTTCAAAATCCACAGGACAGTTTAGTCACGGACAGTGTGCAGCGGGAACTGGCCTTCTCGCCGGAGCACGCCGGGCTGGACGGTGCTGCCGTAGCGCGGCGGGTGGGGGAGTGTGCTGCATTCTTCCATTTGGAGTTGCTGATGGAGCGCACCACTGCCTCTTTGTCCGGCGGGGAACAGCAGCTGCTGTCCCTGGCGGCAGCTATGACCGGCTCGCCTCGGGTGCTTTTGCTGGACGAGCCTTGTGCGGCGCTGGATCCGGCGGCGGAAGAAAAATTTTTGCAGGTGCTGCTGCGGCTGAACCGAGAGCTGGGCGTAACGGTGCTGATGAGTACCCATACCCCCGGCGCAGCTTTGGCACAGGCGGACGGCGTGCTGTTGCTCCGTGCCGGGCGCTGCACCTGTTATGATGATCCCCATGCCTTTGCTCGTGCCTTGCGGCAAAGCGGCGACCCCATGTTGCAGGCGCTGCCGGTGGGGGCAATCCTGTTTGACGAAGTGCCGCTGACGGTGCGGGAGGCCCAGCCTTTGGCCGCCCATCTGCGGTGCAAGCCGGCGCCTGCACCCCAACCTGCAGGTAAGTCGGTATTGACCTTAAAAGAGATTTGCTTTGCTTATGAGAAAAAGAGCGCCGATGTACTCTTTCGCCTGTCTCTTACCTTAACGGCAGGCAAGTGCTATGCCATTGTAGGCGCCAACGGCAGCGGCAAGAGCACCCTGCTGGGGGTGATGGCCGGTGTGTTGAAACCCTACGCAGGCAAGGTGCAGCGCCCGGTGCCCACGGCCTTGCTGCCCCAAACGGTGCAGTATCTGTTTACCCGGGACCGGGTAGATCAGTTGGTGCAGGCGGAAACATTGCAGCACCTGGGCATTGCGCACCTGGCCGCCCGGCACCCGCTGGATCTGTCCGGCGGCGAAAGCCGACTGGTGGGGCTGGGCATGGTGCTGGATACCGGCGCCGATACGCTGCTGCTGGATGAGCCTACCGCCGGGTTGGACGCCGATGCAAAAGCGCAGCTGGGCGCCCGGTTACGCCATTTGTGCGCTGCCGGTAAAACGGTGGTGCTGGTGACGCACGATCTGGATTTTGCCGGTACTTACAGTGATGAAGCGGCCTTCCTGTGCAACCGGGTGGTGACCCCGCCTCGGCCTCGGCGGGCTTTCTTTGCCGGCATGGAGCTGTACACCACCGGTGTGCGCCGGGTGACCTGCCGTGCGCTGCCGGACGCCGTATCGCCGGAGGACCTGGTTCTATGAAGCGGGTATTGCTGACCCTGTTGTTTTTGGTTTTGCCGGTGCTGCTGGTGGTGTGGCAGGTGTGCTTTGCAGACACGACCTCTTGGTACTTGGTGGCGGCGGTTTTGCTGCTGCTCAGTGCGCTGCCGTTCTTTTTGCATCTGGAGCGGAAGCCGATCTCTGCCCGAGAGATGGCGCTGCTGTCCGTCTTAACGGCGCTAGCGGTGGTCAGCCGGGCCGTGTTTTATCTGATCCCTCAGGTGAAGCCCATTGCCGCGGTGGTGATCGTGGCCGGTATGTGTCTTGGTCCCTTTTCCGGTTATATGGTGGGGGCGCTGTCCGCCTTTTTGTCTAACTTCCTGTTTGGGCAAGGCATATGGACCCCCTTTCAAATGGTGGCGCTGGGATTGGTGGGGCTGCTGGCCGGCATGCTGCTGCGTCCCGGACGGGTGAACCGCTGGGTGCTGGCGCTGGTGGGCTTCTTTTTAGCCACAGTGGTGTACGGCCTGGTGGTGGATTTGAGCACGGTTTTAATGACGGTGACGGACTTTACTTGGCCTGCGGTGCTGGCGGTGTATGCCTCCGGCGCACCTTTCGATTTGGTGTTTGGCGGGTCTACCGCAGTCTTTCTGGTGCTGTTTGGTACGCCATTGGAGCAAAAAATTACCCGTCTGCAACGAAAATACGGCCTGCTGGAGCGTAAAGCCACCGCAGGAGATAAGGAGAATTGCCATGAATAAAACGATTATAGATAAGCTGGCACGCTTTGCCCAGACCAGTGCGATTATCGGTCTGTGCCTTTTGGGCATTTGTCCCGCTTTTGGCATTATGGCTATGGTAGTGCCGGCGGTGTTTAAGCAAAAGGGCGCGAAGCTGACAGAGGAAAATCAACAGCTGTGCCACAGAGCGCAAATCATGGGCGCAGTATCTTTGGTGCTGTTTGTGATTGATGTGATCCTGGCTTCAATCTTGTATGCCAAGTTCAAATGATCTAAGGCATTAAGAAAAGCGGAGGTGCGTTTTGCACCTCCGCTTCTTCTATATACACTTATATATACACTTATTATAAAATCAGTCCGGGTAACCGTTGGGGTTCTGCTTTTGCCAGCGCCAGGAGTCCTCGCACATTTCTTCCAGCGAGCGGGTAGCCTGCCAGCCCAGTTCACGCTTCGCCTTGGAGGGGTCGCAGTAGCAGGTGGCAATATCGCCGTCCCGGCGGGGTTTGATCTCATAGGGAATCTCCACGCCGTTGGCCTTTTCAAAGGCCTTGACCACATCCAGCACACTGTAACCGATGCCGGTGCCCAGATTGTAGATAAACAGGCCTTGATCCTTTTCCAGCTTCTCCACTGCCTTTACATGACCCAGTGCCAGATCTACCACATGAATATAGTCCCGTACGCCGGTGCCGTCCGGGGTGGGGTAGTCGTTACCAAACACGCCCAGCTTCTTCAGCTTACCCACAGCCACTTGGGTAATGTAGGGCATCAGGTTGTTGGGAATGCCGTTGGGATCCTCGCCCATGGTGCCGCTCTTGTGGGCGCCGATGGGGTTAAAGTACCGCAGCAGGCAAATGCTCCAGCTGGGATCGCTCACATACAGATCCTGGAGAATGCACTCGATCATATACTTGGTGCGCCCGTAGGGGTTGGTGACCCCACCGATCTCCATATCCTCGGTAAAGGGGGCAATGTTGTTCATGCCGTACACTGTGGCAGAGGAACTGAAGATGATCTTTTTGCAGCCGTGGTGGCGCATCACATCCAGCAGTACCAGGGTGCCGTTTACATTGTTATCAAAGTATTCCAGGGGCTTGTGTACGCTCTCGCCCACGGCCTTCAGCCCGGCAAAGTGAATGACGCAGTCAATGTCCTCTGTCTCAAAGACTTTGTTCAGACCCTCTCGGTCCCGAATGTCGCATTCGTAGGACTTAAAGTCCCGATCCACCAGCGCGCGGATCCGATCCAGCGACGAGTGCTTGCAGTTGTAAAAATTATCCAGGATGACCACATCCTGGCCTGCGTTGATTAACTCCACGCAGGTGTGAGAGCCGATATAACCGGCGCCGCCTGTTACAAGTACAGCCATCTTTTTTCCTCCTTGGTTGTGGGGTTCTTTCTTGAAACTTCATTATATACCCCTTTGCCGCTAAAGTAAATAAGAAAGTTGCAGTTTTCTCTGTGGGCATGGACGGTTTTTGCTCGGTTTTCATCTTGTCAAGTCAACTATACAACCTGTACACCGGCGAAAATGCGCAAAAAGCCCGACGCAACGCCAAAAAGTATAAGGCAATTTTACAAAGAGTAATAAATGTACGGAAATTTTAACCAAATTCCTTGCGCTTTTTAGACGATTTTTTTACATCTTGGTGTTCAAATTTGCCGGAAGCCTGTTTACTTTTGAGAAACGGGGGTGTAAAATGGGCAATGGAAATAAGGATTGATTGGAGGTGACGGCGTTGCTGCTGAAAACCGATGTGGCAAGTAAATTGATCGAAGAACTGAATACAGAAACGGTGTTCAGTCTGTTTGGCGGCAAGCTCAAGATCGACGAGGGCACAGTCGTCAGCTGGATCATTATGGCGGTGTTCCTGATCGCCGGTATTTTGCTCACCCGTGGACTGAAGGTGGAGGGCAAGCTCTCCAAACGCCAGCTGCTTATTGAAATGTGCGTAGACAAAATGCGCACATTCTTCCACAGCGTTATGGGCCCGGACGGGGATCGTTACATTCCTTGGATGATGACGGTAGCTGTTTATATCGGTGCCTGCAATATGTGCGGCATCTTCGGCTTTAAGTCCCCTACCAAGGAACTGAATGTAACCGTAGGTCTGGCGCTGACCAGCATTATCCTGGTTCAGTACGCCGGTATTCATAAAAAGGGTACGAAGGGATGGCTTAAGTCCTTTGCTAAGCCGGTACCCATCGTACTGCCCATCAATTTGCTGGAGCTGGTCATCAAGCCCATGTCTCTTTGCTTCCGACTTTTCGGCAACATCATCGGCGCTTTCATTATTATGAAGCTGATCGAAGCGGTGGTGCCGGTAGCAATTCCGGTGGCATTGAGCCTTTACTTTGATATTTTCGATGGTTTTATCCAGGCGTATGTGTTCGTCTTTTTGACCTCACTGTACATTCAGGAAGCCATTGAAGATTAAATAGAACTTTTACAGAAAAGGAGAAATTTATCATGACAGTAGCAATCGCAGCGGCAATCGCCGTACTTACAGGTGTAGCAGCAGGTCTCGGCATCGGCCTTGCAACCGGTAAGGCAGTAGACGCCATCGCTCGTCAGCCCGAGGCTGCCGGTGACATTCGTACCGCTCTGATCCTGGGCTGCGCCCTGGCAGAGGCAACGGCTGTTTACGGTCTGGTTATCGGTATTTTGATCATCTTCATTATGAAATAACCGAGAAAATCCACAAGCAGAAAGGAAGCAGTGTCTATGCTGTCATTAGACTGGAATCTGCTCTTTACCGTGATCAACCTGGTAATCTTCTATATCCTGATGAAGAAATTTGTCTGGAACAAGGTGCTGGGTGCCATGGATAAACGGCAGTCCATGATAGACCAACAATTCAAAGACGCCGACGAGGATCGTCGAGCCGCAGGCGCTCTGAAAACAGAATATGAGGGTCGCTTAGCCGGTGCAGACGAGGAGTCGGCACGCTTGATTGCAGACGCAAAGGTCACTGCCAAAGCCAAAGCTGACAAGATCGTAGACCAGGCCAAGCTCACCTCCGACAAGATGGTACGCGACGCGCACCAGACCATCGAGCATGAGCGCAATGAGGCACTCCAGTCCGTTAAGCATGACATTGCTGCACTGGCAATGGACGCTGCGGCCAAGGTGGTGTCTAAAGAGGCGTCTGAGCTGGATAACAGCGCGATCTATGACGATTTTCTGGCGGGGCAGGACGGCGGTGATCCGGTATGACCGTAACCGCACAGAATTATGCGCTGGTGCTGGGAGAACTGAATCTGGACGAACAGCAGATCAAAGCAGCAGAAACCTTGCTGCGTGAAAATCCGCTGCTCACCCAGGTGCTCTCTGATCCCAGAGTGCGCTTTGCAGAGAAGGAAAAGTGCCTGGACCGTATTTTTACGCCGCCCTTTTCCTCCTTTATGAAGGTGCTTTGCAAGCATGAGCGCGTGTATGCACTGACAGAGATTTTTGAGGCCTATCAGGATCTGTGCCGCCAAAAAGCGGGCACGGTTCAGGCGCAGTTGCTCTGCGTGGAGCCGCCCAGTGCGGAACAGACAGAGAAAATGCGCGCGTTTGTGAAGCAAAAATTCGGTGCCGCCAATGTGGAGCTGGACATTGCGGTACAGCCGGACTTGCTGGGCGGGTTTATTCTGCGCTGCGGCGACTGTGAATATGACCGCTCCGTAAAGGGCAAGTTAGATAAATTACAGCAAAAACTGACTGGGGAAGTGAAGTAATGGCAGCAATCAGTTCGGATCAGATCGTATCCATTCTCCGCGAGGAGATCACCAATTACGACTTTAACCAAAATGACGAGGAAGTGGGCAAGGTTGTTCGCGTAGGCGACGGCATTGCCACCATTTACGGTATGAACCACGCCATGTACGGCGAGATCGTGGTGTTTGACTCCGGGGTCAAGGGCATGGTCCAGGATATTAAGGAGAACCAAATCGGTTGCATCCTGTTTGGCCAGGATAGCGAGATCCACGAGGGCTCTACCGCTGTGCGTACCCATAAGCGTGCCGGCGTGCCGGTAGGCGAGGGCTTTATCGGCCGTATTGTCAACGCTTTGGGCGAGCCCATCGACGGCAAGGGCGAGATCCAGTCTGACGACTACCGCCCGGTTGAAGAACCGGCACCCTCCATTGTGGATCGGCAGTCGGTAGATACCCCTTTGGCTACCGGTATTCTGTCCATTGACTCTATGTTCCCCATTGGGCGTGGCCAGCGTGAGTTGATCATCGGCGACCGCCAGACCGGTAAAACCTCTATTGCCATTGACACCATCTTGAACCAAAAGGGCAAGGATGTGATCTGCGTTTATAACGCCATCGGTCAAAAGGCGTCTACCGTGGCAAAGCTGGTGCATACGCTGGATAAGTACGGTGCCTTGGACTATACCATCGTGGTATGCTCCACTGCTTCCGACCCGTCCTCTCTACAATATATTTCTCCCTATTCCGCCACCGCAATGGCAGAATACTTTATGTACAAGGGCAAGGACTGCTTGATCGTGTACGATGATCTGAGCAAGCACGCGGTAGCTTACCGTGCGCTGTCCCTGCTGCTGGAAAGAAGTCCCGGCCGTGAGGCCTATCCCGGCGATGTGTTCTATTTGCACTCCCGGCTGCTGGAGCGTTCCAGCCGACTGTCCGATAAGTTGGGCGGCGGCTCTCTTACCGCTCTGCCTATTATTGAAACCCAGGCAGGCGACCTTTCCGCCTACATTCCCACGAATGTGATTTCTATTACAGACGGCCAGATTTTCTTGGAGAGCGACCTGTTCTTCAGCGGTCAGCGCCCGGCTGTAAATGTAGGCCTGTCCGTATCCCGTGTAGGTGGCGCAGCCCAGACCAAGGCTATGAAGAAGGCCGCCGGTTCTCTGCGTATCGACCTGGCTCAGTTCCGTGAGATGGAAGTGTTTACCCAGTTTTCCTCAGATCTGGACGATGAGACCAAGGCCAGCCTGACCTACGGCAAGGGCTTGATGGAGCTGTTAAAGCAGCCACTGTGTCACCCGTTGTCCCTGTCGGATATGGTGGTGTCTTTGGTGGCAGCCATCGGCCATAAGTTTATGGATGTGGAACCGAGAAAGATCAAGGCGTTCCAGACCGGACTGCTGGAGTTTGTAAACGCCAAGTACCCGGAGCTGGTGGCGACCATTGAAAAGGATCAGGTGCTCACCGACGAGCTGCGGGAGGAGATCCTGGCCGCAACCGATGAATATAAGAAGGTAAACCATGGCTAATGCAAGAGAGATCCAAAGCCGGATGAAGAGCATTAAGGACACCATGAAGATCACCAATGCCATGTATATGATCTCGTCCTCCAAGCTCTCAAAGGCCAGAACGGACCTGAAGAATACGGAGCCGTACTTCTTCACCATGCAGGACGCTTTGGCTAAGATCCTGATGGAATCGCCGGATGCCGGTAACCGCTTTTTTGACCAGCGGCCCGATTTGGCGCCAGAGGATCGAAAAAAAGGCTATATTGTGGTCACCGCCGACAAGGGCATGGCCGGTGCCTACAACCACAATGTGATCAAGATCGCCGAGGAGGCCACCCACACCGGAGAGAACGAGAACCATAACAAACTCTTTGTGGTGGGCGAAGTGGGCCGCCGGTATTTTGAGACCAAGAACATTCCCGTCGACATAGACTTTAAGTACACGGCCCAGAACCCGAATATGAACCGGGCACGATATATTGCGGAACAGGTGACGGAGCTGTTCGTCAGCGGTGAGCTGGACGAGGTGTATATCATCTATACCAAGATGATCAACTCCCTGAATGTGCAGGCCGAGTGCCACCGACTGCTGCCTTTGGAGCAGGAACAGATCTCTGTGCACCGGGATCGGAAATATTACGATCAGGTGGCATTTTTGCCGTCACCGGACGAAGTGTTTGAGCACATTGTGCCCAACTATGTGGCCGGGTTTGTGTATGGCGCGCTGGTGGAGTCCTATTGCTCCGAGCATAACGCCCGTATGACCGCCATGCAGACGGCTACCAACGCGGCCAAGGATATGCTCAATCAGCTGACCATTGATTATAACCGGGCAAGGCAGTCTGCCATTACCCAGGAGATCACGGAAGTGATCGCCGGCGCCAAGGCGCAAAAGAAGAAAACTGACTAACAATCGGAGGCAATCCTATGAATAAGGGCAAAATCATTCAGATCATGGGCCCCGTTGTGGATGTGGCGTTCCCGGACGAACTGCCCGCCATTAAGGAGGCGCTGGAGGTGCAGCTGGACGGCAAGCGCCTGGTGATGGAAGTGAGCCAGCACATCGGCAACAACTGTGTGCGTTGCATTATGCTGGCAACATCTGACGGTCTGTGCAAGGATATGGAAGTGGTTGCCACCGGCAGCTCCATCTCCGTGCCTGTGGGCCAAAAGACCTTGGGCCGCCTGTTCAATGTGGTAGGCGATACCCTGGACGGTCTGGAGGACCTAAGCGGCGAGAAGCACTGGGGCATTCACCGGCAGCCCCCCAGCTTTGAGGACCAGTCCCCGAATGTGGAGATTTTGGAGACCGGTATCAAGGTTATCGACCTGTTGACCCCCTATCAAAAGGGCGGTAAAATCGGTCTGTTCGGCGGCGCCGGCGTAGGTAAAACGGTGCTGATCCAGGAACTGATCACCAATGTAGCCACCCAGCACGGCGGTTACTCCATCTTTACCGGCGTAGGCGAGCGTTCCCGTGAGGGTAATGATCTGTGGAACGAAATGCGCGAGAGCGGCGTGCTGCAAAAGACAGCCCTGGTCTTTGGCCAAATGAACGAGCCGCCCGGCGCCCGTATGCGTGTGGCAGAAACCGGGCTGACCATGGCGGAGTACTTCCGCGATGTGGAGCACCAGGATGTTCTGCTGTTTATTGATAACATCTTCCGTTTTGTACAGGCAGGTTCTGAGGTTTCCTCTCTGCTGGGTCGTATGCCCTCCGCAGTAGGTTACCAGCCCACGCTGGCAACGGATGTTGGCGAGGTGCAGGAGCGTATCGCTTCCACCAAGAACGGGTCTATCACCTCCGTACAGGCTGTGTATGTGCCTGCGGATGACCTGACCGACCCGGCACCGGCCACCACCTTTGCCCACTTGGACGCCACTACCGTACTGTCCAGAAAGATCGTGGAGCAGGGTATTTACCCGGCTGTGGACCCGCTGGAGTCCAGCTCTCGTATTCTGGAGGCCGATGTAGTGGGCGAGGAGCACTATGAGGTGGCTCGTAAGGTACAGGAGTACCTGCAAAAATACAAAGAGTTGCAAGATATTATTGCTATTCTGGGTATGGAGGAACTGTCCGACGAGGATAAGGTCACCGTTTACCGTGCAAGAAAGATTCAGAAGTTCCTGTCCCAGCCTTTCCATGTGGCCGAGCAGTTCTCCGGTATTCCCGGTGTGTTTGTACCGCTGAAGGAGTCTATTCGCGGCTTTAAGGCCATCATCAACGGCGAGGTAGACGATGTGCCGGAGATGGCATTCTTCAATGTAGGCACCCTGGACGATGTGCTGGAGAAAGCCAAGCAAATGCAAAAGTGATCCTTGTAGCAAGGAGGTGCCCGTATGGGTGCAGACAATACATTCAAATTGAAAATTGTGGCGTCCAACCGTGTGTTCTATGACGGCCGGGCGCAGACCTTGGTGATCCCGGCTATCGACGGCGGCCAGGTGGGCTTCCTGGCCCAGCACGAGAACTGTGTAACCCCGGTGGAAGTGGGCGAAATGCGCATTAAGGATACCCAGGGCAAGATCATTCACGCCTTTGTTGGCAGCGGCTTTTTGGAGTTTGTTAACAATGAGGCCACCTTGGTGTGCGTGTCTGCGGAGTTGCCCAATGAAATCGACGCCCGCCGTGCTAAGGAAGCCAAGGAGCGGGCAGAGGAAGAAATGCGCCAGCACCACAGCCAAATGGAGTACCACCACTCCCAGGCCAACCTGGCTCGCGCCATGGAGCGCCTGCGTGTTGTCAAGCGCTATCCCAGATAATTTTTCCGAATATAAAAGCAAAGGACCTGTTCACACGAACAGGTCCTTTTTTGTGTACAAGTGCAAGCACCGCGTCTACGCTTAATCTTGCGTTACCCTTGCGTACAATTCTTCAATACCATGAAATTCAGTTGCCGTTATATTTTCAATTCTATATTTACCGTTTTTCCAATAACATTTTTGAGCGACTGATTGATGATTGTTTGTTAAAATTCTGTATTGATCACCCACAATCTCCAACGCTGCATTGTCGAGTTGAATTGCGGGGATTTTGTATGTATTTTTCATCATTTGTTTTACAGATTCCGCCCTGTTTGGTTCGGTTACAATATGGGGCGCAAATAAAACATGAATGAATCCAAGCCCTTTTACCCGAATCATTTTGCTCGTATTAGATGAAATAACTCTTGAATCGGAATTGCCGTAATCGCACCAACAAATGCCGCCTGCGCTTACTCCGCATAAAACTTTATCGTCGTTATATGCATCCACGAGCATTTGATCAATATCGTATTTCCTAAATAATCTCATCAGTTTAGCTGTATTTCCGCCGCCGACATAAATAATATCTGCATTTTTAATTTTACTGCTTGCGGTGTTTTGATTTTTAATATCGTCATATCGCAAATAATCGGTATGACAGCCATACCTTACGCGATATATTCCGTCCATCACTTCAAAATAATAATCAGGATAGCTGTTGGCTAAACCGATAAACAGAAAATTAGGATTCGCTTTGCCCGTAAGCCGAATGATCTCCTTATCAAAAGGCGCTGTTTCATAGTTTGTGTTGTGGTGACCGTTTTCGCCACCGCCTATGGCCACAAATGTTCCCATATAGATTCGTACTCCCTATTTAAGGCCTAAAAAATATTTGCTTGAAATTTTCTTAAACCCGAATTTTTCATAAATATGTATTGCGTCAGGTGTATTCGTTGTAAGTGTGATCTCCGTAAAACCTTTTGATTTTGCAAACGCAAGCAGGCGCTTAATAACCTTTTGTTGATAACCTTTACCACGGTAATCCGGCTTTGTATATACGTTTACCAAACAGCAGTGTCTGCCGTTTTTATCATTGCAAACGGTGATTTGCGGTAATTCAGATAATTCTTCAAGCGCCGCCATAGCAACAGGCTTATCATCCATATACATAACTGCAAAGAAGATGGATCTGTTTAATTTATCCTCTAAATGCTTTCTTGTTATTTGTGCAAATTCATCCGAATAACAAGAAAAATCTTTGCCTCATGTGTTGTGCCAATCCTCAATTTGCATTTCAACTCTTAAATCAACAATATTCCCTATATTTTCAAAAGTTGCGATCGCAGTTTTGTTCATGAATACCACCCTTTGCCTTTTGACATAATTTTGTTATTTAGTTTTAACAACCCGGTTTGAACCAGTTTGTAAAAAATGCGGCGGGAGCAAGCTCCCGCCATGCGAATTGTCTATTTGATTTTATGGATGCTGGGGTAGTAGCAAAAGACGACTTTGCCTACGATCTTCTTTTTCTTTACAAACTTGTGGTCCCAAAAGCGGGAGTCCTCGCTGTCGTTGCGGTTGTCACCCATCATAAAGTAGCTGTCTTCCGGCACCTTGTAGGGGCCATAATCGCCCACCGGGGTGCAGTAGGTGACAAAGTCGTCGCGCAGCTGAATGGTTTTGCCGTTTGTTTGGGTCACATAGACGGTGCCGTCCTTGATCTCCACCGTTTCGCCTGGCAGCCCGATAATGCGCTTTACATAATTTTGGCGCTCATCGTCCGGGTATTTGAAGATCACCACATCGTACCGCTGGGGGTCGTTGGTGATATAGGCCAGTCGGCTGGCCACGATCCGGTCGCCAATTTCTATGGTGCTGAGCATGGAGCCGGAGGGCACTACCGCATTGGCAAACACAAGTGTTTTCAGCAGCAGGGCCAGGATCACGGCAATCACAATGGGCAGCATAAAGTCCACAATATCCTTGACCGGGTTCTTTTCCTCCGCCTTGTCTGCGGCAGCCTTGGCTTTGCGACGGGACTTGCGCTTTTTCTCCGGGCGGGTGCGGCGTTGAGATGGCGCTTCTTCCTGTACCGCAGCGGCTTCCATCTGCTCCAGCAGCTTGGTGGGGCTGATCTCTGCCGCCGTCTCTTCTGGGCGGCGGGTGTCAAACATCACATTGCCGCAGTTTAGACAGGTGAGCCAGTCCCCGTCTTTCATTACGGCATCGCTGCCGCATTTGGTGCACTTCATTGCATTCTTTCCTTATCAGTCAATGGTGGAGAACTTGGGATAGTAGCGGAACTCCACCTTGCCAACGATCTTGTTCTTCTTGACAAATTTGTTTTGCCAAAAGCGGGAGTCCTCGCTGTGGTTGCGGTTGTCGCCCATCATAAAGTAGCTGTCTGCCGGTACGGTGTAGGGTCCGTAGTTGCCGGTTGGCGTCTCTTTGGTCACAAAGCTGTCGTCCAGCTGAACGGTCTTGCCATCCGTCTTGGTCACATAGACTACGCCGTTGACCACCTCCACCGTCTCGCCGGGCAGGCCAACAATGCGCTTTACATAATACTGCTTCTCATCGTCCGGGTACTTAAAAATGACAATATCGTACCGCTGGGGGTCGTCCTTTACATAGGCCAGGCGGCTGGCAATCACCCGGTCGCCCTCTTGAATGGTGTTCAGCATAGAGCCGGTGGGCACCACGGCATTGGCGATGACGCAATATTTTAACACCAGTGCCACCGCTACCGCAATGAGAATGGGCAGCAGAAAGTCTATGACCTCCCGCAGCTTGCTTTTTTGCTTTTTATTTTCTTCGTTTGCCATGGTTATTTACGCTTTCGTTTGAATTTGCGGGAACCGGACAGTACCGCCTTTAAGTCCATCAGCTCCTCAAAGGGGGTGGAGCCGTCAGCCACGCTAAAGTTCGCTGCGCTGGAGGCCAGGTCGTCGGTGGCAATCTGTGGGGCTGCCTCCGGTGCGTACGCGCTGTCCACCAACTGCCGGTCCATAAAGAGTCTGACCATTTTGTTTTTGTACCGTACAAAGGTGATGTGGTGGGCACCGTCCACAAGGGGCGCTTGGATTTTACAGCCGCCGAATGTGCCGTGTAGGACGCCGTTTGCGATCCAAATTGCCGCGTCCTTGCCCCTGCAGATATTGGCGTCTGCGTTATTGCTCACCGTAAAGGATAAAGTGAAGTCGTTTGTATTCTCCGGTGCCAGGCAGCGGTTGTCCCGGTCGCCGAACTGGAAGATCTTCATTTCAAAGGGCGCCAGGGTGATCTGCATTTTATCCCCATAAGAGAACAGATCCAGACTGTCCGCCCCGGTGGTGTTGTACACATTGTAGCACTTTACCGCCCGCAGATTCTCCGGGCAGCCCATCAGCTTGTTCAGGGTCAGGGTCAGATCCGTTTTTTCGTCTGTGGGATTGCGCAGGGCAATGATTCCTTCGCCCGCCTTTGTCCAGGCGGCATAGGCATAAATGTTGTTCTCTGCCGGGTCGCCGCCCAGCAGCATGGCATTCTTTAAGATGTGATGGTTGGCCTTTTGCCAGCGGAGCATACGGGCGAGAATGCGCCACTTGGCGCTGTTCATCTTATTGTAGCTCAGGTACAGCTCGTTAAAGGCCTGGCCCCGACAAGCATTCCAAAACAGAAACTTTTCAAATTCTTCGTCGGTATACTCCACCTTAGCGGTGTTGCCGTAGATCGGTTCGTGATTGTAAATATTCTTGGCTGGGAATTGCAGTGCGCGGGTGCACATAAAGTCGTAGTACATGGAGTCCCGGTATGTGATCTCCGCGTCCACCTGGGCCTGTTGCTCCAGATTCTTGGCAAAGCCGATGTCCATGGAGTTTTGCAGCCACACGCTGTTCACATATTGCAGCCACCAGGGAGAGGGGTTCACATAGCAGGTCATATTGATCCACAGGGGCTTGTTGTCCTTGGCTCTGCTCTCCCGCAGGCGGGTGAACAGGTCGATCCACCGCTGCCACATTTCCGTAACAAAATACATATCGTTCTCGCCGCCGGTGATGTGGTCATGCTTTGGGTTGGTGCAGGGCTTTAGGCAAAAGCCGTCCAGCTTCAGGTACTGAATGTCAAATTCCGTGCAGGTATCCGTGAGAAATTTTTCCAGATTTTGCAGGTATTTCTCCGAGCCGACGCAAATGTCCATACTGTCACTGTTCAGGTAGCCGTTTCCGCCTTTTTCAATCTTTTTGGCAAAGCGGGGAGTGGCTGCCGTGTAGCCGCCGCGAGGACCCAACCAAAGGCCAAAGGTGGAGCCCAGCTTGTGGCACTGGTCGGTGGCGTCCGTCAGCTTGTTGGGGAACTTTTTGTTAAAGCTCCAAAACGGTGCTTTGTAGTTGTTCCAGCCGTCGTCGATCACATAGGCGTCCAGCGGGGGCACGCCGTGATCGCTAAGCCCCTGTTCGATCTCATAAAAGGAGCGCTCAATATTGTCCGCGTCAATGTCCAGCATGTGGTCGTACCAGCTGTTGTACTGCACGCGGAAGTCGCTTTTGGTGCTGATGCATTCAATGTAGTCAAAGAACGCACCCTGCACCTCTGCCATGGTGTTGCCGGTGGCGCCGCCCATGACAGTAGCAGGGCAGGTAAAGCGGCCGTGTACCGGGTGACCTACATAGTATTTGACTTGACCGATGCCGTACTGAATACGGTTGTCCGTGGCCGGAAACTCACAGCCGAAGAACAGGCTGTCAATGTAAAAGGGCTGACCCAGGATCGCCATAGCGTCCGGAATCTGCATGCTGGTCTCCACATCGTCCGGAATAGAGAAGTGGGTCTGTGAGTTGATCACACCGATGTGTTCCAGGGCAATGTAGTCGATCACCTTGTCCTCGGTGGCTTGGATAAATTGCAGTTGCTTTTTCAGCGTGTTGCCGTCCCGGCCCACCCAGTAGCGCATGGTCACGGTGATGCCCTCAAATTCTTCAAAGGTAAACACCAGCTTACCGTCCCGCTCGGCGGAGTCCGTCACCTTCAGTCCCTTGGAGGAGAACTCGGTGCCGTCCGTAAAGTGAAAGGTGAATTCCGTGCTGTTGCCGTCCGGCACCAGGTCCATACCGGAGCGGGTGTTGCGGATGCGGGAGGCGTACAGATACCCCTCGTTGACCTTAAATTCCCGTTGCAGGGCGTTGCTCTTCAATCTGAACATATACTTGCTCCTTTTGCAGGATTTTACAGAATTTCGTCAATGGCTTTTGCCAGCTGATCCGGGCAGGAGGTGCCCTTGCCGTTGCAGTTGATGCCACGCAGCTTTTGGATCACATCTTCTGCCGGTTGACCCTCTACCAGTGCGGCGATACCTTGCAGGTTGCCGTTGCAGCCACCAAGGAATTTTACATTGCGTACCTTGCCCTCCTCGTCCAAATCAAAGGTGATCTGCCGGGAGCAGGTACCGTGGGTATTATAAGTGTAGCTCATTTGGTTTCTCCTGTATTTTAAGATATTATTTTACTTTATTATATCTGTACTCTCTATTATACATACTCTTGCTCGGGATTGCAATATAGGGTCTGTGACATTTCTGTAAATCCCGCCGGAGGCACAGGACAGTTTTGCCCCGAATGTCCAATAATCGGCACATTGCCTAAAAACATGCCCTTATCTTTGTCAGTTTTGTTCTATTGCATAAAAATCAGCCCTGTGTTAAACTAAAATTTGATATAGGGTACGCTCGTGCGGGCGCCCGGAATTGCTTTTAAGAGAGGTACTGTTTATGCAAAAACTGCGCGTTGGCATCATCGGCGCCGGTCGGATCGGCCAGGTGCACGCCAAATCCATTACTTACCACATTCCCCAGGCGGAGATCGTGGTCATTAGCGACCTGTTCCCGGAGAACGCCCAAAAGGTGGCGGATGACTTGGGTATTCCCAAAGCGGTGCAGGATTATCACGAAATTCTCAATGATCCTACGGTGGATGCAGTGCTGATCTGCTCCTCTACCGATACCCACGCGGATATTGCCGTGGAGGCAGCCAAGGCCGGCAAGCATATCTTTTGCGAAAAACCGGTGGATCTGACCGTTGCTAAGATCAAGGCAGTGGAAGCGGCTGTAAAAGAGGCGGGGGTAAAGCTGCAGATCGGCTTTAACCGTCGGTACGACCACAACTTTGCCGCCATTAAAGATTTGGCAAACGCCGGCAAGATTGGCCAGCTCCAGACCATTAAGATCACTTCACGCGACCCGGAGCCGCCCCCGGTTTCTTATGTAAAGGTCAGCGGCGGCATCTTCCTGGATATGACCGTCCATGACTTTGACATGGCCCGCTTTATCGGCGGCGAGGTGGAGGAAGTGTTCGTCAACGCTGCCGTGCTGGTAGACCCGGCCATCGGTGAAGCAGGAGATGTGGACACGGCACTGGTCAGCTTGAAATTCAAGAACGGCGCTATTGGTGTTATTGACAACTGCCGCAAGGCCTCTTACGGCTACGATCAGCGGCTGGAGGTGTTTGGATCCAAGGCCCAGGCTTCCGCTGCCAACGACACCCCCACCCATGTGGCGTTTATTGATGAGAACGGCAAGGTGACGGATAAGCCGCTGTACTTCTTCCTGGAGCGGTATATGCAGTCCTTTACCGACGAGATGACGGAATTTATCGACTGTGTGCTCCACGATAAGCCCACCAAGACCAAGGTGGAGGACGGCTTGCAGGCGCTGCGTATGGGCCTGGCTGCCAAAAAGTCGCTGGCCGAGCACCGCCCGGTAAAGCTCAGCGAGATCGAAGCATAATTTCAATCTAAAGGACTTTGAGTATATGAAGCGAGTTAGACTGACCATGTCCCAGGCACTGGTACAGTTCCTGGACAATCAATATATCGAATGTGACGGCGTAGAAAGCAAGTTCGTCAGCGGCATCTTTGGCATTTTTGGCCACGGGTGCGTGGTGGGCGTGGGTCAGGCGCTGGAGCAGGGGGGCCATAACCTGAAATTTTATCAGGGCAAGAATGAGCAGAATATGGCGCTGGCTGCTGTGGCTTATGCCAAGCAGATGGATCGCAAGGCCATTATTCCCTGCGTGTCCTCCATCGGCCCGGGCGCGACCAATATGGTTACCGCTTGCGGCTGCGCTACCGCCAACCGCATTCCGCTGTTGGTGCTGCCCGGCGACACCTTTGCTTGCCGCCAGCCGGACCCGGTGCTTCAGCAGGCCGAGTTTTTTGACAACTACGGCCGCACGGTAACAGATGCTTTTAAGGGCGTGTGCCATTATTTTGACCGGATCAATCGGCCGGAGCAGTTGATGACCGCCTGCCTAAATGCCATGCGGGTGCTGACAGACCCGGCGGATACCGGCGCCGTTTGCCTGGCCATGCCACAGGATGTGGAGGGCGAGGCTTACGACTATCCGGTGCACTTCCTGCAAAAGCGGGTGTGGCACCTGGATCGCCGCCCGGTGGCAGAGAGCCAGCTGCAGCGGGCAGTGGCTGCGATCAAGCAGGCCAAAAAACCCATTCTTATCTGCGGCGGCGGTGTGCGTTACAGCGGGGCAGAGGTTGCCCTGCAAAAGTTGGCGGAGACCTATAATATTCCCATTGCGGAGACGCAGGCCGGGCGCAGTTTGGTGCCTTGGCAGCACCCGCTGAACCTGGGCGGTATCGGCGTCACCGGCGGCAAGGCTGCCAATGTGATCGGCCGGGACGCTGATCTGATCATCGGCGTGGGCACGCGGTTCTCCGATTTTACCACTTCTTCCAAGTGGCTGTTTAACGAGGACCGCAAGGTGCTGGGAATCAATATTTGCCCCTTTGACGCGTATAAAATGGATGCCGAGGCCATTGTGGCAGATGCGAAGATGACCTTAGAGGCACTGCTGCCTGCTTTGGCCGGGTATAAGACTGCCTATACCGGTGAGATTGCAGCCGCCAAGGCCGAGTGGGAAGCCATTGTAGACGATTACTATACCAAAGAGTTGCCCGGTGGGCTGAACCAAACTTTGGCGCTGGGCATTATCAACGAGTTTATGCCCAACGACGCCATTGCTCTTGGCTCTGCCGGTTCTCTGCCTGGGGATATGCAGCGTCTGTTCCGTCCCAAGGACCGCGGCACCTACCACATGGAGTACGGCTATTCCAATATGGGCTATGAGGTCAACGGCGCGCTGGGCGCTAAGCTGGCTTGCCCGGACAAAGAAGTGTACACCTTCTGCGGGGACGGCTCTTTCCTGATGGGTCACAGCGAGTTGTATACCGCTTTGCAAGAGGGATTGAAGATCAATGTGTGCCTGTTTGACAATATGGGTTGGGGCTGCATTGAGAATTTGCAAAACAACCAGGGCACCGATACCTTTGGCACCGTGTTCCGCGCCCGCAACCCTAAGACGGGTATGCTGGACGGGGCGGAGATTGCCGTGGACTTTGCCAAGATCGCAGAGGGCTACGGTGCAAAGGGCTACACCTGCCGCACCGCAGAGGAGCTGCGCGCCGCACTGGCAGACGCAGCTACCCAGGACCGGGCGTGCCTGTTTGACATTAAGGTGCTGCCCAAGACCATGACCCCCGGCTTTGAGAGCTGGTGGCGCGTGGGCGTGGCGGAGGTGTCGAAGAGCGAGACCGTGGCCGCCGCCTATGCGGATATGCAGGCGAATATCGCCAAGACTTTTGATTATTAAGGAGCACAGCCTATGCTAAACCCGGATAAAGTAAAATTGGCCATTGCCCCCATCGGCTGGACCAATGACGATATGCCCGACCTGGGCGCAGAAAATACCTTTGAGCAGTGCATCAGCGAGATGGCGCTGGCCGGTTTCTCCGGCTCGGAGATCGGCAACAAGTATCCGTCCGATCCGGCGGTGCTCAAGCCGTATTTGGACATTCGTGGGCTGCAAATTTGCAACGCCTGGTTCTCGTCTTACCTGACTTCCAAGCCTTATGAGGAGACCATCGCCGCCTTTAAGCAGCACTGCGACAAGCTGCACGCCTTGGGTGCCAAGGTGATCGGTGCTTCCGAGCAGGGCAATTCCATTCAAGGTTGCCTGGACAAATCCATTTTGGACGAAAAGCCGGTGTACACCGAAGCACAGTGGCAAACGGTGGCTCGGGGCTTTAACGAGATGGGCGCTTACGCCCGCTCCAAGGGCATGTACTTTACCGTGCATCACCACATGGGTACCGGCGTGCAGACGGCGGAGGAGATCGACCGCTTGATGGAACTGACGGATCCGGAACTGGTGTACCTGCTGTTTGACAGCGGTCACCTGACCTTTGCCGGGATCGACCCGGTACCGGTACTGGAGAAGTACGCCCATCGGGTCAAGCATGTGCACCTGAAGGATGTGCGCCTGGATGTGTACAATAACCGGGTGGTGCCGGAGCACATGAGCTTTTTGGATGCCGTGCGTGCCGGTGTGTTTACCGTGCCCGGCGACGGCGATGTGGACTTTAAGCCTATCTTTGATATTTTGGACCGTACCGGCTACGAGGGCTGGGTGGTGGTCGAGGCCGAGCAGGACCCGGCCAAGGCCAATCCTTTTGCCTACGCGGTCAAGGCCCGCAAGTACATTAAAGAGGTCGCCGGTCTGTAAAATAACGACAATGGGGGAGTGGTTCATCGCCACCCCCCCTATTTTTGTCTATTATCTTTTTCCGTTGTGGATTTTATTGCTTTTCGCAGTGAAATTTGATATAGTTAAGTTAAAGTTAGGGAAAGAATTTTGAAAGGAGTTCTTCTTATGAAAAAGATTTTATCCACCACCTTGGCACTGCTGCTGGTGCTTACCACCGTGTTCAGCGTCAGCCTGTCCGCCCAGGCGGCTGTGCGCTATGACAGTGACAATGCCGCCCTGTATTCCGGCCGCGAATACACTTGGCTGAATATCAGCGGCCAGCAAAGCTACAAAGGCGCTTTTGACGCGCTGGCAACAATCAACTCTACCCGCACGGGCAATGCGGTGGCTACCGTACCGATGGATCAGGAGCTGCTGGACGCGGCTATGCTCCGCGCCAAGGAAGCCTATGTATATTACAATGTGGATTATCGCCCCAACGGCGAGAGTGCGTATGTGGTTTGCGACGGCTCCGGCGTACAGCGCGGCGGTTTTGTTATGGTCAAGACCAGCGTGCTGGACGGCGCTTTTGCTGCCAACTATTTGATGGAGAATTCCAGCGATCTGCTGAATGTGTATATTTCGCCCGAGGTACAGGCCTTTGGGGTTGGCTGCTTTAAGCCTGCCGATGAGAACTGGTACTACTGGGTGTTCTTCCACGGTATGAGCGCACCGACCAAGACGGTGAAGTCCTCTGATTATGCCGCTACGGTGAACCGCACTGACAAGATCGCTCTGAAGAACACCAATGCCGCAAGTTGGAACGCCAAGCACACCCATTCTTACCAGGTGACCTCCACTGTTAAGGCGAACGCAACGAAGAACGCCAACGGTAAGATCACCCGTAAGTGCTCCGTGTGTGGCAAGACTACCACTTCTACACTGTACGCACCCAAAACGGTGACCCTGTCTGCCGCCTCCTACACTTATGACGGCAAGGCGAAGAAACCGTCTGTAACCGTAAAGGACAGTAAGGGTAATAAGATCGGCAGCCGGTATTACACTGTGTCTTATCCCTCCGGCCGTAAGAATGTGGGTAAGTACACGGTCAAGGTGACTTTCAAAGGCAACTATATCGGCTCTAAGTCCGCAACTTTTGTTATCAAACCCAAGGGCACCGGCGTGTCTAAAGTGAAAGCTGCCAAGAAAGGCTTTAAGGTCACTTGGAAAAAGCAGGTTACCCAAACCTCCGGGTATCAGGTGCAGTACAGTACCAGCAGCAAGTTTAAGAAAGCCAAGACGGTGACGATCAGCAAGAATAAGACGACTTCTAAGAGTGTCGGTAAGCTGTCCGCCAAGAAAAAGTATTATGTGCGGGTGCGCACCTACAAGACCGTGAAAGTGAACGGCAAAAATGTAAAACTTTATTCCGGGTGGAGCAAGGCCAAGAGCGTGACCACCAAGAAATAAGTTTTTTTTCGGTTTTTCAATACCCGTAGGGGCGGCAACCTGCCGCCCGCGGGCCGAAGAGGGCAGCGGCCCTACCGGTTCTTTTCTGTATTGCAAACAAAAAGGCACCCCATCTCATTAGGAGATGGGGTGCCTTCCTATTATTTTTCACAGTAATAAAATGCCTACAGTTGGTGTACACTATGGGAAAAGTTAATTATTTACTTCTAGATATGTCTGTTTTGCCGGAAGTTTATGTAAAAGTGATTGAGGCAAATGGCTATTTGCAGTCGGGAGGGGCGGCAAACGCATTGCAGGCTGTAAAGATGGCAGGAATATCTTGCTCTAGTCAACAACCCTTCCGATTTCATTCTTTAAGATATGGTCGAGCCAAATACGAGTGCTACGCCCGTTTTCTTCTCTGAAAGGGTGGGCAGCATTCATTTCAACATATTTTTCAATTATCTCATCAAAGCTTGAATGAGGCATTTTGTCAATATTTTCAAGTGCTGACTCAAGGTATATTAACGGTGCAAAACGGAAATTACCCTTTGCAATATTGACTGTCCTTAGTTCACCTGCAAAGCCATATATGTCCTCAAACAGACATTTATGGATTGCCTGCAATGTAGAAAGTTGCCTGCCGGCAGATTATCTAATACTCTTTTTTCAAATAACTCCACAGCCTTTTTCTTGCTGAGTCGCTCTTCCTCACGGGCAAGGTCGGTAGAGTTTGTAAGTCCTAATTTATTTTAAAGTGCCATATAGCACCTCCAAAATAATGCTTAATTCATACTATAATAATAGCATATTTGGGTGGTATTATCAATCATTCAATAGTTTATTCAGCGAATCAATGAAGGATTTATCGTTTAGTTGATTCGTAAGCTTCATTAATTCAAATCACTCAAGTGTTTTTCAGTTGCTTTCTTACCGGCGATAAAGCCCTTTAGGATAAAGCCGTGGTCGCCGTGAACCTCAATCAATTCGCAATTCTCATATCTCTCATTCGCTTTTCTTGAATATTCAATCTTTACGAGCTTGTCCTCAATTCCGTGAATAATCAAAACAGGCTTTTTGAAGGTGCAAATCTGCTCATAAGGGTCAAGAGTTCTTGCATCCTCAACATACTTTTTGCCGAGCTTGACAAAAACACCGTGAAAGCTGTCAGGCACATTGTTTGGATCGATCTTTGTTCCGATTACACATCCGCGTCTTGAATCATCGGGAATACAAAGGGCAGGATAATACATAATCAGCCTCTCGATTTCGTCCTCTTTTTCGGCCGCTACTAACGAGCATACAAGTCCACCCTGACTGCAACCGCAAAGGGTTATGTGATTGTTGTCAACAAAATCAAGAGTTTTGGCATATTCAAGCACATCAAAAAGATTTTTCTTTTGAGTCTGTACGCTCATATTTACACTTTTGCCACCGGAAATTCCACTGCCGGACATACAAAAATCAAACATAATTACGGCATATCCTGAATCTGTAAATGCCTTTGCATAAGGCGAGGTAATCAGCATATTGCTTGCAAAGCCATGGCATAAAATGACCGTCTTTTTAGGGGTTTTTGCATCACAGTTAAGCATGATTCCTCTTAATGTATTTCCTGCACTTGTAATCTTGAGTGGTTTAATTATCATATATTTCATCCTTTCGTAGTTTCAATCAATAATTATAGTAAGCTGTTTAGCAATGCTTCGCAACCGGCATAAATGTCCTTGTAGCACCTGTCAAAATCACGGGTATACCATGGGTCCGAAACATCAGCGTTACTGCCGGTGTATTCCATCAGCTTATGGATTTTGCCCCGCTTATCTCCGCCGAGAATACGAGTCATATTGCGAATGTTGGCACTGTCCATACCGATGAACAAATCGTATTTATCGTAGTCACTCGCTTTAAGCTGAACGGCTCTTTTACCTCTTGGGTCAATGCCGTGACTTTCAAGAACGGCCTTTGCAGGCGGATAAACAGGATTGCCGATTCCGTTCCATATTTCTTCTGTACTGGTAGCAGAGGAGGCAATTACAAAATCTTTTTCCAAGCCCCTGCGCCTAACCATATCTTTTAACACAAATTCCGCCATCGGCGAACGGCAAATATTGCCGTGGCATACAAACATAATCTGAATCATAATTATATGATATTTTATTCGTGTGTTGTTGTCAATAAAAAAGATTCAAGCCGAGAGCAGTTGAATCGCTCTCGGCTTCGTTTTGTTATTGCATTATTTTCGGTTGGCGTCAAAATCTAATTCTGTATGCGTGGCGCAGGCGCGCTTGAGCGCATCAAAACTCTCGGCGCTGATTACATGTTCAATGCGGCAGGCGTCCTCCACAGCGGTTTTTGGGTCTACCCCCAGGCCGGTAAGCCAGCGGGAAAGAAAGGTGTGGCGCTCATACATACGCTGGGCAATCTCCTCCCCCGGGGGCAGCAGCGTGATGTGCCCATTGTCGTCCATCTCAATATAGCCGTTCTCCCGCAGGTTCTTCATGGCAATGCTCACGCTGGGCTTGGAAAAATCCAACTCATTGGCAATATCGATGGAACGCACATCCGTGCCCCGCTGGCTGAGCATTAAAATCGTCTCTAAATAGTTCTCTGCGGATTCCTGAATTTTCATAAAATCACCGTTATTTTTTGTGTAATTTGTTTAGACGAATTGAACACATTATACAACATTCTGTGCAAATCTGCAAGAGTGGATTTCACTTCCCAAAAAATAGGCGGAAAGGCTTGACAAATGAGTTAGCCAGTGCTAACATATAGACGGTTAGAAAGTGCTAACCCCGGCAGCTTGCCGGGGAGAAAAAGAGGATTTAGTATTATGATGCCTTTAACTTTAGCAGATACCGGCGCGACCTACACCATCTTAAAGGTAGGCGGAAAGCCGGAGGTGCGTGCTCATCTGAACGACCTGGGCTTTGTGGCCGGGGGCGATGTGCAGGTGATCACGGATATGATGGGCAACCTGATCGTCAATGTGAAGGAGACCCGTGTGGCCATCAGCAAAGAAATGGCCGCCAAGATCATGGTATAAGGAGCAGAGCCATCTGCTTTGTATATAATTTTTTGTATAGGTGAGGAGGAAACAGCAATGAAAACACTCAGAGATGTTCCGGTAGGCGGCAACGCCAAAGTGGTTAAGCTCCACGGCGAGGGCGCAGTGAAGCGCCGTATCATGGATATGGGCGTCACCAAGGGCGTGGATGTGCATGTGCGCAAAGTCGCTCCCCTGGGCGATCCCATTGAGGTAAGCGTGCGCGGCTACGAGCTCTCCATTCGCAAGGCGGATGCAGAGATGATTGAGGTGGAATAAGAGGGCGGAGGCTCTTTTATTTCGCCCAATGCGTTAGTCTGCACTAATTAGTTGTAACTAATTGTTAACCACAGAAAGGAATGTGACCGATGAAAATAACAATCGCACTTGCCGGTAACCCGAACTGCGGCAAGACCACACTGTTTAACGCACTGACCGGTTCTAATCAGTTTGTAGGTAACTGGCCCGGCGTAACGGTGGAGAAAAAAGAAGGTAAACTGAAGAAGCACAATGATGTTGTGATTACCGACCTGCCGGGTATTTATTCCCTGTCTCCGTACACTTTGGAGGAAGTGGTTGCCCGTGACTACCTGATCGGTGAGCGCCCCAATGCCATTTTGAACATCATCGATGGTACCAACCTGGAGCGTAACCTGTACCTGACCACCCAACTGGTGGAACTTGGTATCCCGGTGGTGGTTGCCATCAACATGATGGATGTGGTCAAGAAGAACGGCGACAAGATCAATACCCAGGAGCTGTCCCGGGAGTTGGGCTGCCCGGTGGTAGAGATCTCCGCGCTGAAAGGCACCGGCATTCAAGAGGCTGCCGAAGCTGCGGTACAGGCTGCACAGAACGGCCACACCGTTCCCCAGCACACCTTTACCGGCGTGGTAGAGCACGCGCTGGCTCATATTGAAGAGGCTGCCGTACATAATTTGCCGGAGGAGCAGCAGCGCTGGTACGCCATCAAGATCTTTGAGCGGGACGACAAGGTGCTGGCTAAGATGAATTTGGACGCCCAGGTGGCTGCTCATATTGAAGAGGACATTAAGGCTGCCGAGGAGGAACTGGACGACGATGCGGAGAGCATCATCACCAATGAGCGTTATGTGTATATCGCCTCTATCATTAAGGGCTGCTACAAGAAAAAGCAGGCCGGTAAGCTGTCCACCTCCGATAAGATCGATAAGATTGTGACGAACCGTTGGCTAGGCTTGCCCATCTTTGCAGTGGTCATGTTCCTGGTGTATTATATCTCCATGGTCACCGTGGGCTCCTCCGCAACGGATTGGGCCAACGACGGCGTGTTCGGCGACGGCTGGCACCTGTTTTGGATCGGCACCAGCCAGGCTGCGGACGCTGAGGAGACCTATGGCGACACAGACGATATTCTGGCCGGCTTTATTGACGCCTACGGCACAGAAGATATGGCAGATGCCATTGATACAGAGAACGAGAATTACAGCGACGCCAATGCAAAGGCCGCTCTGGATCAGTTGGTTGCCGCTACCCCTGCGGACGCAAGCGTGACCTACACCACCGAGGATGAGGAAACGCTGGAGAAAACGGACCACACCGGCACCAAGAAGGCTGCCCTGGAAGAGGCCGTTGCCAACTATGAGAACACCGATTATAAAGAGGGCTATGGTGCGCCGGACGCTGCTGAATACGGCGTTTGGGTGCCCGGTATCCCGGTTCTGCTGGGTAACCTGCTGGAGAAGGCCAATTCTCCCGAATGGCTGTCCGGTTTGCTGCTGGACGGTATTGTGGCCGGTGTTGGCGCCGTGCTGGGCTTTGTACCTCAAATGCTGGTGCTGTTCTTCCTGCTGGCAATCCTGGAAGGCTGCGGTTATATGAGCCGTATCGCTTTCGTACTGGACCGTATCTTCCGTAAGTTCGGTTTGTCCGGTAAGTCCTTTATCCCCATGCTGATCGGTACCGGTTGCGGTATCCCCGGCGTTATGGCGTCCCGTACCATTGAGAATGAGCGCGATCGCCGTATGACCATTATGACCACCACCTTTATCCCCTGCGGTGCAAAGGTACCCTTTATCGCCATGATCGCAGGCGCCATCTTCGGCGGCTCTGCTATCGTATCCACCTCCGCTTACTTCATTGGTATGGCCGCCATTATTATGTCCGGTATTATGCTGAAGAAAACCAAAATGTTCTCCGGCGATCCGGCGCCTTTCGTTATGGAGCTGCCGGCTTACCATGTGCCCACCTTGGGCAATGTGCTTCGCTCCACTTGGGAGCGCGGCTGGTCCTTCATCAAGAAGGCCGGTACCATCATCACCCTGTCCACCATCTTTGTATGGTTCACCACTTACTTCGGTGTGGTTGACGGCCAGTTCCGTATGCTGTCTGAGGAAGAGATTAACTTCTCCATCCTGGCTGCCATCGGCGGCGCCATCAAGTGGATCTTTGCTCCCCTTGGCTGGGGCAATTGGCAGGCGGTTGTAGCCTCCATTACCGGCCTGGTGGCAAAGGAGAACATCGTAGGTACTTTGGGTATCCTGTACGGTGGCGGCGGTTCCGATGTGTACACTTCCATTGCTGACGCATTCAACGGCGTTCAAGGTTATTCCTTCCTGATCTTCAACCTGCTGTGCGCACCTTGCTTTGCAGCCATCGGTGCCATCCGCAGAGAGATGAACAATGCCAAGTGGACTTGGTTTGCCATCGGTTACCAGTGCGGCTTCGCTTATGTGATTGCTCTGATTGTAAACCAGATCGGTGCTATGTTCATGGGCAACGGCAACGTTTTCGGCCTGATCGTTGCGATCCTGTTGATTGCCGCTATCGTGTATATGCTGTTCCGTAAGAACAAGTATGACGATAACACCTTGACCGTGACCGCAAAGAAAGCGAAGAGCAAGGCAACCAAATAATTAAACAAGAAGGTGTGTTTATGCTTGCCTTTCTGAAAGCGAATTATTTAACCATTCTGATCATTCTTGTGCTGGTGGCTATCGTAGTGGGGATCATTTGCTCCATTGTGAAAGACAAAAAAGCCGGGCGCAACACCTGCGGCGCCAACTGCGCCCATTGCGCCAACGCCGGCTGCTGCCACCAGCAGCCTAAGAAGAAAAAGAGATAGGAGGTATGCTTTATGACAAGAACCGTTGTTGGCATTGACGGAATGGCTTGCAGTATGTGCGAAAGCCATGTAAACGATACCGTGCGCCGCAACTTTCATGTAAAGAGCGTAAAGGCCTCCCATAAAAAGAAACAGGCTGAGATCATTTCGGCAGAGCCTTTAGATGAGGCGGCCCTGCGTAAGGCCATCGGTGACACCGGCTACACGGTGACGGATGTGCACACGGAGCCGTACAAGAAAAAGGGCCTGTTTGGTCACTAAGCCTCCCTACACAAATAAATCCCCTGTGGATTTTGTTTGACCCGCAATGGGAGCCTACAATACACAGTAGGCGGGCAAACCCCGCCTGCACGGATAACACCCCTCCCTGTACTTTCTCCTTCCGGCTCCCTGCGGTAACGCTCTTTTCCGTGCTCTTTGGGCGCAAAAGAGTCTTCTCCTTTCTCGGCAGACTGGCCATTGTCTGCCACCCGCACTCTAACCGAGCGCGGTCCAAGCGGCGCAGTTTCTGCGCCGCTTGTTTTATGTGCCTTTTCTTATTATGGCAAAGGAGGCAGCTGTGCGGCAAAAGACAGCAAAGCAGTTGTTCAATGCCATAAAGAAAGAACCGACGGTGCCCCTTATGGACGCCGTCGGTTTTTGTTCCTATTGCAAATTATTTCTTTTTCTTAAAGGGATTGGGCAGTGGCTTTTTCGGCTGGTCAGCGGCGCGCAGCGTCGCTTCCGCTGCGGCCCGTTCCCGTGCCGGCGGGTTGTACAGATGAATACGCCCGGTGTCGTTAAAGGCCTTAACGGTCATCACCGCCAACGGTACTAAGAACATACCGATAAATCCAAAGATCTTCAGACCAAAGTACAGACCCATTAGGGTCACCAGCGGGTTGACTCCCAAGGTTTGACCCACGATCTTTGGCTCAATGTACTGGCGGATCACGGTGATCACCACATAAAGCACCAGCAGCCCGATGCCCTGCTTGGTGTTGCCGCCCAGCAGGCTAATCAGTGCCCATGGAATGAGAATGCCGCCGGAGCCTGCCACCGGTAAAATGTCAAAGATGGCAATGCCTATGGCAATTACCACCGCATAGGCATTGTGCATAATGCCTATGGTGTTCATAACGGTAAAGCCCAAAAACAGCTCGCAGAAGGTAATAAACATGATCAGCGCGTAGGCCCGCAGCATTTTGACAATGGTCTTGGAGAACAGCTGCTTGGTCTCGCTCAGCAGGTTTTTATGCTTTGCCGGCAGCTGCAACTTGATAAAGTGTACTACCTTATCATAGTCCTTGGTAAACAGGATCCAGGCGATAATGCCGATGACAACGGCCAAAAGGGCAGAGGGTAGGCTCTTGACCACACTGACCACGCCGCTGACGCCGTTGGAGATCCCAGATTTGACTGTTTCCAAATCCAGTCCGATCTTGCTCAAATCAAAATCCTGAATCAGGTTGTTAAAGAAATCCGTAACCGAGGTGGAGACAGAGGCGTAAATGCCGTCCGGCAAAAACTGCAAAAAGTGAAGCACATTCTTTTGCAGGGTGGTCAAAAAGCCGGGCAGATCGTTCATTTGGTCTCCCACATAGGAGATGAAACTGCCGATCTCCTGAAACAGCTTTTGAATCAGCAGACCCACCGGAACCAGGATAATGAGAATGGTAAGGAGAACCAAAAGCACGCTCCACAGGCCGTGGCACTTGTGGTGTGTCTTTTTGTCCAGCCAGCGCAGGGGGCGCTGATTGATTACCGCAAAAAGAAAGGTGAGTAAAAAGGGAGCCGCCACCCAAAAGCAGTAGCGGAAAAACAGAAACAGCAGTCCGAAGATCACTGCTGCATAGGCCAGATTGATCAGCGCGTCGCGTCGCTTTGCTACTTTTTCGTTCATAAAGCCGTCCTTATATATTATTATAAAACAATACCCATTACTAAGCATTTTATAGTATTTTGCCCTTTCTTGCAAGGGATTTTTGTAAATATTGCAAAAATCTGAATTTAGGTCTTGATTATGGGCGGAAATCGTGCTACTATATTCAAAATGTTTTTGACAAGCGTACATTTGTGCACAGGTGGTGAACACATCAAATGAGTAAAGCAGGTTATGTGCTGGTGGACGCCGGGATCTTGCCGGAGGTTTACCGCAAGGTTTTAACGGCCAAAAAGTACCTGGCTACCGGCAAGGCGGCTTCTGTCAAGGAGGCGGCGCAGCTGGCAGGGATTTCTCGCAGCGCATACTATAAATACAAGGATGCCATCTTTGAGTACGGTACCTCTGCGTCAGACGAGGTGGCCACCGTCAAGGCCCGGTTGCAGGACAGCGCCGGCGTGCTCTCCAGTTTTATCGGCGCCATCTCTCGGGTGGGGGGCAATGTGCTCTCCGTGAACCAGAGCCTGCCCCAGGACGGGGCGGCGGATGTGACCGTGACCGTGCGCATTGCCGATCTGTCTGTGGAGCCTGCCCGTTTACCGGCGCTTTTGGAGCAGTTGAACGGTGTTGTTGGCGCCGCATTTATTCAGTAAATTTATAGGATTGCTGCCCGGCAGCAAAATTTCTCTTTCAGGAGGTTCAAATGAAAGTAGCAGTTATGGGGTACGGAACCGTTGGTTCCGGCGTGTGTGAAGTGATTGAAACCCACCAGGACACCTTAGCCAAGCGCACCGGCGGTAAGGCGCTGGAGCTGGCGCGGATCCTGGATTTGCGGGAGTTCCCCGGCGACAAGCATGAGGCGCTCTTTACCAAGGATTTTAACGATATTCTGAATGATCCGGAGATCCAGATCGTGGCAGAGACCATGGGCGGGGTAAACCCGGCTTTTGACTTTACCATGAAGCTGCTCGCCAGCGGCAAGAGCGTGGTCACCTCCAACAAGGAGCTGGTGGCGCAAAAGGGACCGGAGCTGCTGGCCTGTGCCAAAGCGCACAATGTAAATTATCTGATTGAGGCGTCCGTGGGCGGCGGTATTCCTGTTATTCGTCCCATGGCTCAGTGTCTGGCGGCCAATCATATTGAGGGCATTGCCGGTATTCTCAATGGCACCACCAACTTTATTTTGACCCAGATGATTGAGGAGGATATGTCCTTTGCGGATGCACTGGCGCTGGCCCAGGCCAACGGTTTTGCAGAGAAGGACCCCACCGCCGATGTGGAGGGCCATGACGCCTGCCGCAAGGTGTGCATTTTGGCTTCCCTGGCCTTTGGCAAGCATGTGTATCCATCTCAGGTGGAGACGGAAGGTATTTCCAAGATCACCCTGGAAGATGTGGCCTATGTGGCCTCTGCCGGCGGCGTGATTAAGCTGCTGGGTCAGATCAAGGATCTGGGAGGCGGTAAGATCGCTGCCTTTGTTGGCCCGGCTGTGGTGTATAACGGCTCTCAGCTGGCTTCCGTTAAGGGCGTGTTCAACGCTGTTTTGGTGCGGGGCGACGCCGTGGGCGATGTGTGCTTCTACGGACAGGGCGCCGGTAAGCTGCCCACCGCTTCTGCCGTGGTGGCAGATATGGCGGATTGTGCCGCACACACCGAACAGCGCCGCATCTTTGGCTGGGGCGCCGGCGAGGAGGACTATGTGGTGGACTACAAAACCGCCATCAAAATGCCCTTCTATGTACGGGTACAGGGCGATGAGACCCACATTAAGCAGGCCTTTGATAATGTAAAGTTCCTCTCTCGCAGAGGGCAGCCTGCTGACGAAAAAGCCTTTATCACCGACGAGATGACAGAGGAGGAGCTGGAGCGCCGCCTGGCCGGGTTCCCGGTAGAGGCTGTCATCAAGGTGGCAAGTTACTAATTCGGAGGATAGATAGACTATGGGACTGATTGTACAGAAGTTCGGCGGCTCCTCAGTAGCCAATGCCGAGCGTGTAAACAATGTGGCACGCATTGTGACAGACACTTATAAGGCCGGCAATGATGTGGTTGTCGTGGTGTCCGCTCAGGGCGATACCACCGATGATTTGATTGAAAAGGCCAAAGAGATCAACCCCCACGCAGCAGCCAGAGAAATGGATCAGCTGCTGACCGCCGGGGAGCAGATCTCCATTTCGCTGCTGGCCATGGCCATTGAGCGTATGGGCTTTCCGGTGATCAGCCTGCTGGGCTGGCAGGCCGGATTTAACACCAACGCGGTGTACGGCGCGGCGCGGATCAAGAACATTAAGCCCAACCGCTTGCAGGCGGAGCTGGCTAAGCGCAATATTGTGGTGGTAGCCGGGTTCCAAGGATTGAACCGCTATGATGACCTAACCACATTGGGGCGCGGCGGGTCCGATACCTCTGCGGTGGCTATCGCTGCTGCACTGAATGCAGACAAGTGCCAGATCTTTACCGATGTGGAGGGCGTATACACTGCCGATCCCCGCAAGGTGGAGAATGCGCAGAAGCTGAAAGAAATCACTTATGACGAAATGCTGGAGCTGGCCACCTTGGGTGCACAGGTGCTCAACAACCGCTCCGTAGAGATGGCAAAGAAGTACGGCGTGGAGCTGGAGGTGCTCTCCTCGCTGAATCCCATTCCCGGCACCATTGTTAAGGAGGTAGCAAAAATGGAAAAAATGCTCATTCGCGGCGTAACCAAGGATAAAGATGTGGCCCGTATCTCTGTGATCGGCCTGAAGGACACCCCCGGTGTTGCCTTTAAGATTTTCTCCAAGCTGAGCCAGCGCAACATTAATGTGGATATTATTTTGCAGTCTGTCGGCCGCGACGGCACCAAGGACATTACCTTTACCGTCAGCAAGGACAACGGTCCCTTGGCGGTGGAAATTCTCAATGACGAAGTGGGCGGTTTCCAGGATGTGGTGTGCGATACCCATGTGGCCAAGGTTTCCATTGTAGGCGCCGGTATGGAGTCTCACCCGGGCACGGCTTCCAAGATGTTTGAGGCTCTGTATGAGCGGGACATCAATATTCAGATGATCTCCACTTCTGAGATCAAGATCTCTGTTTTGGTTGCCGAGGAGGACGCCGACAAGGCGGTTTCTGCCGTGCACGCTAAGTTCATTCCCAACGACTGATTTTTGTGCAAAACAGCAAAAGCAAACGCGCGTATCTGTTGCAGATGCGCGCGTTTTTGTGGTTTTTGCCTTATTTTTCTTTATAGTACAGACCGTATTGCAGTGCACCGCCTTTGTAAGCGCCCAGGGTGTACAGGGCGTTTTTCAAAAGGGTCTTGGCGCGAGCCTTGGGGTACAGGGAAAAGACGGTTTTGTCCGGGTTTTTGCCTGCCTCCAGAGTGGCAAAAAAAGCGTCTCGCCCGGCGCCCGGGGTAGGCGGGGTGTGCAGGTGTTGGTTCTCTGCCGGCAGCCGCTCTGTCGCCGGTGCCGTGTGCAGCGAGGCGCTTTCCATCAGCTGGCGGCCTTTTTCACTTTGGCACAGCAGCAGTGATACGCCCCGGCGACGCTCCGTTTCCGGCAGGTCGGACTGCCAGGCGTCACCCAGGGTCAAGTCTGCCACTCGTTGAACGGTAGCGAATGGGCAATGCAGGCAGCCGTCGCTTTGGCTGATGGTGTTCAAAAAGGCGGTAGTATAGCCGTCGTTCCCGGTGGGGGAAAGGGCTTTGTACCCGATGAGCGGAGCCGTGCCCTTTTGGCGAAAGCGCAGATCCGCAAGTGTCGCCGGGTCAATGCCGTGACTGTTCAAATATTGCGCCAGCACGGCGGGCATGGGTGTGCCGTGGCAGATTAGGTCAACGGTGTACAATTGCTTACCCAGTGCCGGACCAATAAAGTTCTTGGCCGCAGCCACTTGGCAAGGCAGGGCGATCAGCAGCACGGAGCGGCCGTCGGCCAGTCGTTGCCTTAAGGGGTGATACAGGTCTGCTGCCCGGCTTTTTACATATTTGGACCCGGCAAAGGCAGTCAATTCTTCCCTGGTCTCCGCAAAGGCAAATGTGCATTCACCGCTTTGAAATCGGCAGCTGCAAACCACGCCGCCGGTTTGGATAAAGGCCGCGGCAATGGCACTTGCCACACCGCCGGAGGCCCCTTGCAGACGCAGGTGCTCCGCCGTGCACCAGCCTTGATCTATGGCGATGGGCTCGCTTTTTTGCGGGGTGTGCAGAACCGGACACACCCGGGTACAGGCGCCGCAGCTTACGCATTTGGCATTGTCAATTCTTGCTTCGCTGCCCCGTAGCCGGTCTGTTAAGGCAATAGCGCCCCGGGTGCACACGGCGGTGCAGGCGCCGCAGTAGGTGCACTGCGCTGGTGGGCAAACAAAAGTCGGTTTTTCTGTGTTCATTTTTCGATCATCTCTCGCAGTAGGGATAGGGAAGCGGTTCGAGCCGTTTCAATTTTTTTGTGCACCGGGGCGTAGTTGATGGGCGTAGCGGTGAGGGCCGTGTCTGCCGGGTCCCTGACCAGGCGGCTTTGCAGCTTGGTCAGGGTAAGCAAACTCTGATTGCGTGTGCCGGTACAGTTGGTGGGAAGCACCTCCGCAAAGGGCACCCCAAAGCGTAGAGAAAAGGCGGTGCCGTGAAAGCTGTCTGTGATCACACAGGCGGCATTTTTGATATAGTGCAGGAACTGGCCGGGGGTGGGGGCGTAGATAAACTTGCCGCCCCAGGTGGCTTGGTGCACACTGGCAGAAAGGCGCAGCAGCGGCTTGCCTGCCGCCTTGGCCGCCGCCTTAGCGTAGGCGCAAAGCGCCGGGCCTTTGTGAATTTGATAAACCAAAAAGTAGCTGCCGGGCGCTGCGCTGATGGGTTCCAGCAGACTCTGCCAAAAGGCGTCATCCGGCAAAAATACCGGGTCGATCACCTGCTTGCCCTCCAGTCCAAGTTGGTGCAGCAGCGCAATGGCGCTGTCCTCCCGTACGGTGATGGTGGCATATTGCCGCAGATCCCGGCAGAACTGCCCCCGCAGGGGTTTGGACAGCTCCGTGCGGCCAAAGCTGGCGGCGTAGGCCACCTTTTTTGTGCCCTGCGGCGCAAAGGCCAGCCGATAGACCGGATCGTAGGTGCCGTCCTCCATAGGACCCCACACCTGGTCGCTGCCGGTCATATACACATCGGCTTTGGGTCCGTTGGCGGTCAGCTCTTGCGCCGTGCTGAACGGCTCGGTCAGATGCAGCATCTGCCGCCGGGCGCTCTCAAACAACCGACCGGCCATCACATTCTCCGTATAGCGCAAGGTGCTGTACACCCGGCGGCGCAGGGGCGTGCGGTTCCACCGAGGCTTTTGTTGCAGCTGGCATTTGTGCAGCTGGGTGCAGACCTCGTTAGGGCGCACATAGTCGATGATGCGGCAGCTGTGCCCCAGCGCCTCTATGGCGTTTTGGGTGGCAGCGGCTTGCAGCAGTGAGCCGTAATTGGCAATGGCGTGGCGGGTGATGACAGCAACCTCCATGGGGTTCCCTCCTGTTCTTTCTGCCTATATTATACCTTGCCTCGGGGCGCGGGTCAATGATTTTGGTCTTTTGCGGGTATGACTTGACACTGCATAAATTATAATATATAATATAACGAATAAATCTTAAGTTAAGGAGTCGTTCCAAATGGCAGAAAAAGTGTTTAAGATGACCGCAGAAGGCAAAGCCCAGCTGGAAGCGGAACTGGATTCCCTGAAAACCGAAGGCCGTATTGATATTGCTGAAAAATTGAAGGTTGCTCGCTCTTACGGCGACTTGTCCGAGAACAGCGAATATGATGAGGCCAAGAGTGAGCAGGCCAAGATCGAGGCTCGCATCAATGAGCTGGAGTATCAGCTGGAGCACGCCGAGATTATCGGCGCCACCGAGAAGGGCAGTGTGAGCATGGGCTCCAAGGTCACCGTGCTGCGCAAGTCCGACGATGTGCGCGCGACCTATGAGATTGTGGGCTTTTCCCAGTCCAACCCGGCAGAAGGCAAGATCTCTGATGAAAGCCCGGTGGGTCGTGCACTGATGGGCGCTAAGATTGGCGAGACCGTAACGGTGGAGGCTCCCATCGGCAACATTGATTATTTGATTGAAGAGATTGACTAAAGAAGAGGAATGACTATGGCAGGAAAGTTTGAGATCACCAAGGCCGGTGACGGTACTTTCAGTTTTGAATTTTTAATTGACGGCACCCCTGTGGCGCAAAGCCCTGTGTTTGAGAAAGAGGACGCTTGCCGCCGTGGCGTAAAGGCCGTAAAGAAGAATAGCCGCATGAAGGTGCAAAACGCCTTTGCCGGTGACGAAGAAAAAACCAATCCCAAGTATTTGGTGGAACCGGCGGAGAACGGCGCCCGCTTTACCCTGTTTTTGCAGACCGGGGAGCCTTGCCTGACCGGTACTGTTGCGGACGAGGCTGCCGCCCTGGCCGTGATCGAACAGATTGGCAATAATGCCAACGCCGCTCAGATGGCCATGGCAGAGGTGGTACTCAGCGAGAATGAACTGCGCCAGATCCGCCTGAACAAGTTGCAGGCGCTGCAAGAGGCCGGGCAGGATCCGTTCCAGATCACCAAGGCAGAGCAGACCCACCACACCGCCGATGTGCGCGCCGATTTTGACGCGCTGGAGAATACGGATGTGACCCTGTGCGGGCGAATGATGTCTCGCCGGGATATGGGCAAGGCCAACTTTGTGGATCTCAGTGACCGCACCGGGCGTATGCAGATCTATGTGCGGATGAACGATGTGGGCGAGGATGTGTTCCGTGCCTTTAAGAAGTGGGACATTGGCGACCTTTTCCAGGTGACCGGCTTTGTGTTTAAGACCCGAACCGGCGAGATTTCTGTTCACGCCAAGGAGCTGAAGCTACTCACCAAGAGCCTGCTGCCCCTGCCGGAGAAGTTCCACGGCCTGCAAGATACCGACACCCGGTACAGAAAGCGCTATTTGGACCTGATTATGAACCCGGATGTACGCGACACCTTTGAGAAGCGCTCCGCCATTATCCGTGAAATTCGCAAGTTCCTGGACGGCGAGGGCTTTATGGAGGTAGAGACCCCCATTCTGGTGAGCAACGCCGGTGGCGCTGCGGCCCGTCCCTTTGAGACCCATTTTAATGCGCTCAATGAGGATTTGAAAATGCGCATTTCTTTGGAGTTGTACTTAAAGCGGCTGATTGTAGGCGGCTTGGAGCGTGTGTATGAGATCGGGCGTGTGTTCCGTAACGAAGGTGTAGATACTCGCCATAACCCGGAATTCACCTTGATGGAGCTGTACCAGGCATATACCGATTATTACGGTATGATGGACCTGACCGAGCGGATGTATCGCCATGTGGCCGAGGCTGTGCTGGGCACCGCCAAGATTACTTATAACGGCATTGAGATGGATCTGTCCAAGCCCTTTACCCGCATTACCATGGTAGACGCGGTCAAGCAGTACAGCGGCGTTGATTTTAAGGAAATTCACACCCTGGAGGAGGCCCGCGCTGCGGCGGACGCCCACGAGATCGAGTATGAGGAGCGCCACAAGAAGGGCGATATTCTCAACCTGTTCTTTGAGGCGTATGTAGAGGAGCACTTGATCCAGCCCACCTTTGTGATGGATCACCCCATTGAGATCTCTCCTCTCACCAAGAAGAAACCGGAGGATCCGGACTATGTGGAGCGCTTTGAGTTCTTTATGAACGGCTGGGAGATGGCAAACGCCTATTCCGAGCTGAACGACCCCATCGACCAGCGTGCCCGCTTTGCTGCCCAGGAGGAGATGTTTGCCCAGGGCGACGAGGAGGCCAACCATACGGACGAGGACTTCTTGCAGGCACTGGAGATTGGTATGCCCCCCACCGGCGGCATCGGCTTCGGCATCGACCGGATGTGCATGCTGCTGACGGATAGCCCCGCTATCCGCGATGTGCTGCTGTTCCCCACCATGAAGTCTTTGGATAAGTAAAAAGACGACCCCCCCGGTATTTATGCGGGTTTCAAGACTTCTAAAAACGAAAAAGCTTACATTTTTGGACTTAACACAGCCCCTGAAAAGCTACTGGCTTTTCGGGGGCTTCTTTCAGTTTCCATAGTTTTCTTGTCCCGTTGCAAACTACATAAAGGCTTGAAAGCAGAATTTGGTTTCCTCTGATGAGGGAGAGATACCTTGACAAAATCACCACACCATGTTACTATGGCCTTATCAAAAGAAAGGATAGAAGTTATGCAGAAATTATATCGTGCAACCGCTTATAAAGCAGTCTATTCTGTTTGCCTTGCAAACGGAGTTACTTTGTTGCACTCAATTTCGGTATAAAGTTTTATTTATAACATAAAAGCCGTTGATGTGTAACGATCATTCACACCAACGGCTTATTTTTTTGGAGGTGTCAAAATGTCAAAAGAACCGATTTTAGAAACCGAAAGATTGATTTTACGCCCAATCACTCTTGACGATGCAGCAGCTTGCTTTTCGTGGAACAGCGATGAAAGGGTCGCAAAATATATGTCATACCCTACGCTTACAGACATAAGCCAAACGATTGACTGGATAAAATCTACGCTTACAGACGAAAAGGAATACAATTTCGCATTTGTGCTTAAGAAAGAAAACAAGGTTATCGGTACAGGCTCGATAGGTCCGAGCAGTAAATTAGAGGGCTATTGGGGTATGGGTTATAATTTGCATTTCGATTATTGGCACAAGGGCTACTGCACCGAGGCTATGAAAGCAATTATCGACTATGTTCACAAAGAATTAGGCGTTAATAGAATTTGCTCGTGCCACGCTGTTGATAATCCCCGTTCAGGTAAGGTAATGGAAAAATGCGGACTTAAATTTGACCACTATGACGAAATCACAAAATATGATAATAGTGCCACTTTTAAAGCAAAGGCGTATGTAATGGAGATCAAAGAGTGAATTATCATTTAATCGAAAAGAGATGGAGCAGTTATCGCTTGCTATAGAGTGGCCGGAGAAAAATCTGCCATTGCCCCCGATGCGGTCAATGAGAAGTGGAGTCTTAACAGGCTTTTCCTCGGTTGCGAATGATGATTTATGGAACGCAAAACGGAAGACTGCCATTTGTCAATGCAACCGGTTGAGTTACCACCGCATTAAAAGAACTACGGAAACTTCGCAATGGCGGCGGAGATTAAGGCGCTATTTACATACAATCATATTTATCTCCATACGGATCCTGAGAAAGATGCTCAAGTGTTTCGAGAGAGATTTTTAGAATGGAAAAACCGAAGTACCTGTGAACAGAACAGAAAATATTGAGTTTTGTTAAGCCGTGTGTTATACTGTTTAAGTAATTAGCTTCAGCACAGTGCACAGCTTGTTTTCAAAAAATGAAGCCGTCTTACACCAGCTTACTCCACGGCTTACGCCATTAGATTTTCCGTTATCTGAATTAGGCGTAACTGAGCTTACCCCAGCTTCAAACGAGTGGATGCCGGTGGGGACTTATAGACGCTAAGGGGAGCTTACCTAAGGCTAGTCACGATAATCTCAACCATGAAGTCTTTGGACAAATAAATCACTACAAAACAGGGGCACCCTTTTTAGGGCGCCCTTTTGTGTTACTTGACCATCATCTTAATGCGCGGTGGATTTAGGCAGCAAAGCATATTCCATTGAATGACAAAAAGGAGCAGTAACTATGGCATCGGATCGTGGGTATTTGGAATTTATATTGGAGCAGCTGGCTGATCTGGACGGGGTGCGCGCCCGGGCGATGATGGGGGAGTACATTCTCTATTATCGGGACAGGGTGATCGGCGGGATCTATGACGACCGCCTGCTGGTAAAGTCCACCCCTGGCGCCGCAGCCTATATGCCGTCGGCCACGGAAGAACTGCCGTATCCCGGCGCTAAGCCTATGCTGCTGGTGGACAATGTAGACGACCGCGCGTATCTTTGCGGCCTGTTTGACGCCATGGTGGACGACCTGCCCGCCCCTCGGATTAGAAAAAAATAGTACGTGGTCGAGAAATACCGATTGATCGAAATGCGGGATTGTCCATTTTCTACAATGAATGGAAATATAAATCGGGATTTGTGGAGGTAAACGAAATATGGAACTGTGGGATGCTTATGATAGAGATTTCAAAAAGATTCAGGGTGTAACCTTGGTTCGAGGAGAGGTAATTCCAGAAGGCTTTTTTCATTTGGTCTGTGAAATAATTGTTAGACATATAGATGGGAGTTATCTCATCATGCAAAGGGATAAAAGAAAGCATTTGGGCGGAATGTGGGAGGCTACAGCGGGTGGTTCTGCATTACAAGGTGAAGAACCTGCAATCTGTGCCGCTAGAGAACTTTATGAAGAAACGGGAATTACCTCCAATAATTTGGTAGAAATAGGAAGGGTGCTCCACCACAGCCATAAATCGTTTTATGTGGAGTATCTTTGCATTACGGATGTAGATGAGGATAGTGTCGTTTTGCAAGAAGGAGAAACATCTGATTATAAATGGATTGCGGCTGACGAATTGCTAAAACTGTCCAGGGATGTGTTGGCAACGCAACGTATTCTAAATTTCGTTGAAGAACTTAATTGACAAATTCCAGTTTGCCAACTTGCCCTTTGAGAGAGAAAAGAATCCGCTCTCAAAGGGCTTTTATGATTTTACGGATATTCGCAAACTACAAGATAAAGCGAAAGCTTCATATAGACTAAGCGCTGTGCTTTTATGAACATATTGGATTTTATCCAATCGGCACCCATCGTTTTTTTATGGGACGGGACAAACGGACTAATTACTGAATACGCAAGGATTTACAATCGCCAGTTCTTGAAAAAACAGCAAAAACGCAGTATAATAAAAGCGGTGAATCCCTCCGGGGTTTCTTAGCAGAAAGGAAGCGAAACAGATATGGAGCAAGGGCGTTATTCTGTTTTATTCAGCAGTCAAACCGGCAACACAAAAATACTGGCGCAGGCCATTGCGCAAGCGCTGCCGGCAGCGGGCTGCGACTATTTTGGAGATTACCAAGGCCGTGTGCCGTCGTCGCCGGTATTGTTTGTCGGCTTTTGGACCGATAAGGGTACGGCAGATGCCGCCACTTTGGAATTGTTGAAAACCGTAAAAAACAAAAAGATTTTTTTGTTTGGTACCGCCGGGTTTGGCGGAAGTGCTGCGTATTTTCAAAAAATTCTGTTGCGCGTGCAGGAAAATTTGAATGCCGGCAATCAAGTGATTGGCACATTTATGTGCCAAGGCAAAATGCCCTTGTCCGTGCGGCAACGGTATGAGAAAATGAAAGAACAACCGAATCCGGCTCCTAATTTGGACATGCTGATTGCCAATTTTGACCGTGCATTGACCCATCCGGATGAGCAGGATCTGCAACGGTTGCAAGAGGCTGTCTGCGCTGTACGAATGTAAATAGCCATAATAAAAACCGCTTACTGTGTATCACAACAGCAAGCGGTTTTTTGTGCGGTGAAAAGACTTCAGAAAAGCAGTTCCAGGCCCATTGCAATCATCCAAATATAGGCACAGGTTTTGGGAATCATCAACAGACCGACCTTAGGGTGTTTCTTACTCATCAAGGTAACCGGAAGATAGCAGCCGAAGGAAATGAGAATGGCAGCTACCATACGGGTCAAGTGATAATCGTGGGCATTGCCGGACAGGGCGTACAGAATGAGGACGCCGATACCGGTTACGGCAAATACAGCATTGCGGATAATGGACAGCTTTTGATTGCCGTTATCCGAGCACCAACGGTTTTGGGGCAGCAGGCATACGATAATACGCACCAATGCGGATACCCAGATGATGATTTCCAATGCGGCGGGAATTTGCATTTCCGGGAATGTATTTTTCCAAATATACATCAGCAGAATGTAAAAAACGGTCATCGTGATAGAGGAAATCTGCAACCCCATACCCAGCTGCTTTTTTATTTTGTCGCTGCTGCCACGGAATGCACGAATCACACGGGGGACCAAGTGAAATGCGTCGCCGCCGCATAAGGTCAAGGTGAGAATGCCGTACAACACAAATAAGCTGTTTTCCTTAGAAAAAACAAAGAACAAAACGGCTGCAATCAAGTCAAACAGCAGATAGCCGATGTCAAAAAAAGCCTCCATAATGTCCGGCACACGAGGTTTATATCCATTGTTTTTCATATGATTATAACTCCTTTTTAATCAGCTTATGGTAGATGATGTGATTTTTCAGAAACAGGATGCCCGCAGACGCCAGTGCACACCCGAGACCGGTATAAAAGAATGCAATAAATGTGTCCGGGAATATGCCTGTCGCACGCAAACCGATGCCGCCGCCCATCATACAGGCCATAATCAAATGCGCTTTTAAGTCAAAAAAGTGCCAAAAGGGGCGGTCGCCCTCATAGCCTATAATTCGCTTGGTGTGCTTTTTGCTCATTCTATTTATTTTGCTGCAAATACGCTTCTGCGTTGTTATATATTTGGTCAAATACGCTTTTAAATACAGCGATTTCTTCTTGTGAAATGCCTGCCAGTGCGTGCTTTGCGAATTCCTTTTGAATGGCAATGCCGTCGGTAAGAATCGGCTGCGCATCAGCCGTTAAATGCAGTTCAATATGCTTTTTGTTGGTTGCGCTTTGCTGCCGTACTACCAATCCGCGTTGCTCCAGCTGCTTTAGAGAAGTGGATACATGGGATTTGGTGTATTTGCAGATTCGTACCAAGCTTGCAGCGGTATTGCATTCCGGATTGCTGTGCAAAAACATCAGAATGTCACATTCCATTTGTGTTAATTCATATTTGTTGCAAATGGTACGCATCAGCGATTCATAGCAGCAGGTGATGGTCTTGTGCCGATCTCGAAAATATATAGGAACAGCCCCTCTCGTATGTTCTATTTAGAACGATGGTGGGAGAATTGTACCACGGTACAGACCGTTTGTCAACAAGAATATCCAAATTCGTTTGTTTGGCGTACCCGGAACCGGCATTGAAAATAGCAGCGGGCTGTGGTATACTGTGCATTGTAAACAATGTGAGATCGATAAGGTGGGCGTAAGCATGCAACCAAAGGAATTGGAGCAATGGATAGGTACACAGTACGGCGTTTCGGCAGAATATCCCTGGGCGGTCAGTCCGGAGAATGCGGTGTTTCGTCATCGCGAAAACAAGAAGTGGTTTGCGCTGCTGCTGCGTGTCACCGGGGATAGATTAGGATGCCCGGGTACAGCACCGGTATGGATCCTGAATGTAAAATGCGACCCATTGATGATCGGCTCCTTGTGCAGTATGGAGGGTATTTATCCTGCGTACCATATGAATAAAGCCCACTGGATCTCCATTGCGATGGATGATCGTGTGCCGCGTGTGCTGGTGCAGGATTTGCTGGACCAAAGCTATGCTTCCACTGCTTCTGCGCCAAGACGGCAAAAAAAGACGGTAAAAAGGAACGCTTTTGCCACAGAATTTGGCACGCAAGCACGGTAAGACCCCGGCACAAATTTTGCTGTGCTGGAATGTGCAGCAGGGGATTATTCCCATTCCCAAGTCCAAGAATCCGGCGCGCCTGGCGGAGAATATTGTCGTGTTTGATTTTGCGCTGGAGGGGGAGAATATGGCGGCGCAGGGCGGTATGGATCAAAACCGTCGTACCAGCCACGATCCGCCGACTTTTGATTTTTGATCAAGCTGAAAAAAGCGTGCTGCACCGGGGTGTGCGGCGCGCTTTTTGCTGCCCTGGCAGGGCTTGACTACAGGACGAAAAATGAGTATAATAAAGCGAATACCATATTAGTATTTTATATATAACACATAGGAGTGAAATTATGCGTTCTGATTTGATCAAAGAGGGACCCAGCAGAGCCCCCCATCGTTCGTTACTGCGTGCTCTGGGTATTGATGATCTGGAGATGAAGCGGCCGTTCGTTGCCGTGGTGAACTCCAAGAGCGACTACATTCCCGGCCACATGCACTTGGACAAGATCGCCGAGCAGGTGAAGGCGGGTATCCGCAATGCCGGCGGCGTGCCTTTTGAATTTAACACCATCGGCGTATGCGACGGTATCGCCATGAATCACAAGGGTATGAAGTATTCTCTGTGCTCCCGTGAGCTGATCGCTGACAGCATTGAGGTGATGCTCACCGCGCACCCGCTGGATGCCATTGTGTTTATCCCCAATTGTGACAAGATCGTGCCCGGTATGCTACTGGCTGCCTGCCGACTGAACCTGCCCTGTATCTTCATCAGCGGCGGTCCCATGCTGCCCGGCAAGAGCGCCGTCACCGGCGGGCGTATCGGCCTGTCCGAGCAGTTTGAGTATGTGGGCGCCAATGCAGTGGGCAAAATGAGCGACCAGATTTTGGAGAGCTGTGCCTATACCGCCTGCCCCACCTGCGGCAGCTGCTCCGGTATGTACACCGCCAATTCCATGAACTGCCTGACGGAGACCATCGGCATGTCCCTGCCCGGCTCCGGTACCATTCCGGCTGTAATGAGCGCTCGTCTGCGCCTGGCGAAAGAGGCCGGCGAGCGGGTGATGGATCTGCTGAAAGAGGACATTAAGCCCTCGGATATTATTACGGAGAAAGCCATTGAAAACGCCATGCGCACAGATATGGCCATCGGCTGCTCCACCAACACCATTTTGCATTTGACGGCCATTGCCCATGCGGCAGGCCATGATATTGATCTGGCCCGGCTGGACGCTTACGGCAGAAAGACCCCCCAGATCTGCAAGCTGAATCCGGCCTCCTCCGTATTTATTACGGATCTGAACGATGTGGGCGGTATTCCCGCAGTGATGAAAGAGCTGGCCAAGGGCGGTATGATCAATACCGATTGCCTGACCGTCAGCGGCACGGTACAGGATCGACTGGACGCTGCGCCGGACGCCGACGGTGAGATTATTCACACCCTGGAGGCACCGTTCTCTGCAGACGGCGGTATCGCTGTGCTGACCGGCAACCTGGCAGAAGACGGCGCTGTGGTGAAGAAGGGCGCTGTTGCACCGGAGATGATGCAGCACAAAGGCCCGGCCAAGTGCTATAATTCCGAAGAAGAGGCCATTGCGGCTATTACCGGCGGCAAAGTGGTTGCCGGTGATGTGGTAGTCATTCGCTATGAAGGACCCAAGGGCGGCCCCGGTATGCGTGAGATGCTGTCTCCCACCTCTGCCATTATCGGCATGGGGCTTGGTTCCTCTGTTGCACTGCTGACGGATGGCCGGTTCTCCGGTGCCACCCGCGGCGCTTCCATTGGCCATGTGAGTCCGGAGGCGGCTATGGGCGGTACTATCGCTTTGGTACAGGACGGCGATATGATCGAGATTGATATTCCTGCGCGCGTGCTGCGGGTAGATGTGTCCGATGCGGAGTTGGAGCGGCGTAAGGCCACCTGGCAGCCGCCGGAGCAGCACCTGACCGGCTACCTGAAGCGGTATGCCCAGCATGTGACCAGCGGCGCCAAGGGCGCAGTGTTTGAGGACTGAGTATGAAAAAAGACGGGACGGCCGGTAAAGGGCGTGCGCTGTTGCGCCACCTGGCAGTGGTGCTGGTGTTTGTGCTGGCAGCCGCGCTGGTGTTTACGCCGATATGGGTGCTGGGTGGGCGCTATGCGGTGTCTGCCGTGCATGATGTGCAGGCCAAGTTGCCCCGGGCAGACAGCGATTTGCAGCTGACGGAGCAGTACGACCCCCAGCCCAATACCTTTGGAATCGTAGAGGGCGCCACGGTGACCGGCGGTATGCACTTCGGTCGGCTGGAATGCAGCCAAATTGGGCTGGATTGCCCGGTGTATTATGGCGCCAATCGGGTGTGCCTGCGTGCCGGTGCGGCCGCGTCTACGGCTTATGGTTTGCCGGGTTACGGCAAGTCTACCGTTGTTACCGGGTACAATACAACGGTGTTCCGGAACTTGGCACAGCTGAAAAAAGGCGATCTCATCGACTTTTCCACCAACTGGGGGCACTTCTCCTACCGGGTGACGGACCGCCAGGTACTCACCTCGGACGAATCCGTAGATGTGTCTGTGGTGGACAAGGAGAAGCTGATCCTCTTTTGTACCTATCCCCAGTCTCCCTTTGGCAACTTGGCGGATCAGCGGCTGTATGTGTTTTGTGAAAAGGCCTCCGGCCCGGCTGTGGAGGTGAGCACCGATGATTAAGATCAAAAAGCACGATCGGCGCGCTTGTTGCAGTGCGTTTTTGCTGTTTCTTTTTACCGGCGTGCTGACCCTGTCTGTGTTGGTGGGTGCGCTTTTTGGCAACCCGGCGCGTATGGTGCGCAGCCTTGGCGGCGATACTTATGTGGACGGCCTTTATACGGAGGTCCACCAGTATGCGGCGGATCTTTGCCTGGAGTACGGGCTGGACACAGCTGTGGCAGACGCAGTCACCAAGGACGGCGTGCGCACGGCGGTGCAGACCTATGCGGGGGTTATGTTAAAAAGCAAGGATCGCTCGGCCAAGCTGGCGCCGGCGCTCCAAGAGGTGCGTACCGCATTAGAAACGGCGGCAGCCAAGGCTGCTCCCGGCGCCACTACGGCGCAGGTGCAGGACTTTGGCAAGGCATTTACCGATTATATGGGTGGCCGTATGGCGCTGGTTTTTGCGGCGGATCTGCAAAGCTTTGTGAATCTGAGTATGCGAGCCTCTGTGGCAGGGGGTGTGATCGCCTGCTGCGGTGTGGCACTGGCGGTATGGCTGTTGGAGCGCAGCGGCGCTGCCAAGCGGCTCCAGCGCCTGCTGGCGGCAGACGGTATCTGTGCCGCCGGATTGGTGACGGTGCTATGCGCTGTGATCATGCTGGTGCTGCTGCACCAAAAGGACCTGTATATTTTTCCCGCTTATCTTTGTGCGGCTGCTACTCGGTATATGATCGACTGGCTGTATATGTGCCTGGGCGCCGGCGGACTGCTGCTGGCGATTTCCGGGATTGTGGCCTTTGCACGCAAGGGCAAGAACTGTAAAGGATGAACCGTATGGACAACGATGTAGTCATTTCTGTTGAAAATGTGACCATGGCCTTTAACCTGAATAAGGAAAAGGTGGACAACTTAAAGGAATATGTGATCAAGCTGTTAAGGCGTCAGCTGGAATTCAAGAAGTTTTATGCCTTGCAGGACATTAACTTCCAGGTGCGCCGGGGCCAGCATTTGGGCATTTTGGGCCTGAACGGTGCCGGTAAATCCACGCTGCTCAAGACCATTGTAGGCGTATACAAGCCTACGGAAGGTACTGTGAAAAAGAAAGGCGTGATTGCGCCTTTGCTGGAGCTGGGCGCCGGCTTTGACCCCAACTACACCGGTAAGGAAAATATTTTCCTGTACGGTGCCATTCTGGGCTACAACCGGGAGTATTTGGAGAGCAAGTATGACGAGATTGTGGCATTCTCCGAGCTGGGCAAGTTTATTGACGTGCCGCTGAAAAACTATTCTTCCGGTATGAAAGCCCGCTTGGGCTTTTCCATTGCCACGGCCGTGGAGCCGGATATTCTGATTTTGGATGAGGTGCTGTCCGTAGGCGACGCCCGTTTCCGCAAAAAGAGTTTGGCTAAGGTCCAGTCTATGTTTGATCAGGGCGTGACCGTGCTGTTCGTGTCTCATAATATTCAGCAGGTGAAGGCCATTTGCGACACAGCCATTTTGCTGGAGAAAGGGCATATTATTGCCTCCGGCGATGTGGATACCGTGGCTGCCGTATATGAGGAAAAATCCGGCAAAAAGAAATAAGGATTAAAATATTAAAGGCGGGTACTCCCCGCCTTGCTTTGAAAAGAAATACCCCGTGCGGTTTGGAACTGCACGGGGCGTTTTGTTATGCTTATTATTTCACTTTAACGGACTTGGTGGCGCTCCAGGCGGAGTAGACTTTTTTCTTGCCCTCGGTGCGGTAGGAACGCATACGCACATAGTAGGTGGTCTTGGCCCGGTAGGTGGAGAAGGTCTTGGAGGTGGCGCTCTTCTTTACCGTAAAGTCCAGAAAATTCCGCTTAAAGTTCTTGGTGGTGGAGTATTGTACCTGGTAGCCGCTGCACGCGACTTTGCCCCACTTAATCGTGATCTTCTTAGACTTAGGCGAGGTGGCGGAGCTGATCTTTGGGGTGGCGGTCAGTGTTTTGGTGCTGACCTTGCTGCTTTTGGCGCCGGTCTTGGTGCTGCTGTCTGTGGTGTACGCCGCCACCTGGAAGGTGTAGGCGGTGTTGGCTTTCAGCTTGCTGACGGTGCCGGTGGTTTTGTTACCTTTGATCGTAGCTACCTTGGTTGTTTTTTTGGATTTGGTGTCGTAGCGATAGATATAGTAGCCGTCGGCACCGGGCTTTTTGCTCCACTGCAGGGTCACAGAGGCCGCAGAACGGCGTTTTATCTTGGCGCCGCTGACTTTACCGGGTAGGCAGTGTTTAGTGTTGTAGGCGCTGTAAGGGCCGTATTTGCCTTTTACATAGGCTCGCACCCGCACGGCATACTCTTGGGTGTCTGTCAGGTTGTGCAGGGTGGCGCTGGTGCCGGTGACGGTTTTGGAGAAGTTGGTACCCTTGGTTTTGTTGGTAATGTCGATGTAGTATTTTGTGGCGCCGGATACCTTGTTCCACTTGTATGTTAAGTTGGTCTGGGTGCGTCCGGTCAGAGTCAGTCCGGTGACCCGGTTCTTGGCTACTGCGGTGGTGGGGGGCTTTGTGGTGGTCGTGGTGCTGCTGGAGGCAGAAGTGGAAATGTGGTTTACATTTGCGGTGGAAGCGGGCATGCCGCTGTACACGGGAATAATAAAGGTCTTGGCCGTGTTCAGAATTTTAGCCGATTTATAGGCGTTATAGGTGGTAACAGACTCAGAAGCCGCCGCCTGTACATTGGCCATATATTCGTGGCTGTGCTTCTCTGCCGTGCCGGGGGCTACATTGAACTTTTGCAGATAGCCGGTGTTTTGGGTTTTGGAGAAGCCGTTTGCTATGTATGTTGCGCCGTTGTAAATGGACTTGTAGGGATTGCTCCAGGGACGGCCGTAGTTGAAGTACTTGGTGCGGCAGGCACTTTTGGGCACATAGCCGGAGGTTCCGGTGGTGTAGCGGCCACCGTTATCTTTGTACAGGCGCACCCGGTAGTATTTGCCCGCATTGGCGCGCCATACCATATACTGACCCTTTTTAGCCTTGGTCTTGGTGCCGCTGACCTTGCCGTTTTTATAGTCAGAGTAAATGGTGGCGTTCTCCTCCAGGCGCAGATACCCGGCAGCCCATTCCAGCCCGTCCATCGCGCCGCTGTAAGCGCCGATATTGTAGTAGTTGTAAATGCCGATAAACGGCGCACGGTTGCCGCTGGCGCCGCCGGTGGTGGCTTTGGTACTGCCCACCTCCTGTACGATTTTGGAGGCCAGATAATAGGCGCTCATACCGCTGTTTTTTGCGGCGGCCAAAATCGCGTCGGAATACTTGGTCTTGCTGTCGTAGTTCTTGCGGGTCTTGCCGTTGGTGGTCAGGTAGTTGATCAGGGAATTGTGCATCCAGGTAGGGGAGAGAATGGTCTCCACCCCGGCTTTGGTCTGCTTGGCATTATATGCGGTGGATTCAAACTGGAAAATATGCTTCTCGTCAAAGAAGTTGCGGGGATCCATATAGTGCATCACCGCGTTTTGAGAGGCAGAGTACCAACTGGAGCCTTCCTGGGGCTTGTTCTTGCAGGAGGCGCAGCTGCAGTAATAGGCGGCAGACAGAGAAGACTGACGCTCAATCAGTTGCTTAGAGTGAGGGGAGCGCTCTGCTTTAACGGCAGCGGTGAAATTCAGTCCGGTCTTCAGCGGCTGAAAATCCCATTTGGGGTACTTATTGTGCAGGCTTACCAGCTTGCTGATATAGCTTTCCGGGAAGCCTTTGTCCCGTAACTGGTCGGCATAACTCTTGGCAAAGGCAGTTGTCGGTAATATTGTTAAAGTGGTCATTAACAGACAAATTGCCAAAAAAAGGCTAAAAGTTTTTTTTGTCATTCTGGTCGTCACCGTTCCTTAAATTTTTGGCGGTATTATGCGCTTTTTCGCTTATTTTGCTTTATAATATCATTTCATCACGGCTTTGTCAATTTTTTGTAACCGGAAAATGTTGGCGAAACCCTTGACAAATTCGGAAAAATTGTGTAAACTTGTCACGCTGTGAAAAAAGAACACGGCCCATATCGAATAACAATCAAAAATCAACCAATGACCAAGACCGAGAGAGAGGAGATCGGGAAGCGATTATGGACAACGCAACAAAACAACAAAATTCCAGCAATGCGAGAGAGGGCAACGGCCTGCCGGCCATGCTGACTCGTCTGCGTGAGAACGCAGGTATGACCCAAGAGGAGGCCTCTAAGCTATTTGAAGTAAATCGCAGCACTTATGCGTATTATGAGACTGGAAAGAGCCACCCCAAATACCCCCTGCTGTGTAAGATGGCCCATGCCTACGAGGTGAGCACGGACTACCTGCTGGGCATGAAAAGCGCTGCAAGCAACACCGCAGATACGCTGCATGATGCAGGCGTGGCTTACGATGCCAATAACGAGCAGCCCTCCAGCTATTTGAAGGGCCAGATCAATGACGGTATTGCCGAGCTTAGTAATGTAGAGCGTATGGTACTGTTTCGTCTGCGGATTATGGACAAAGAGGATCAGAATGGCATCCTCAACTTTATCAACTGCTTGGGCGAGTTGAACAAAGAGGAGTGGGAGACCCTGTTCCGCCTGTGCGTGATAGACAAAGAGAAGCAGAAGAAAGTCCTTGACTTTATCAAAAGTCTGTAAGCAGGCGATCCAACACAAAGAGAGAGCCACAGAGACCGGTAACGGTTTTTGTGGCTCTCTCTTTGTTTAGACTTGCAGACCGTACAGTGCGCGGGCGTTCTCTGCCGTTTGGCGCAGCACAGCCTGGGCAGACAGTCCCAGCACCTGCCCAATGCGTGCGGCGATGTGGGGGATCAGAGCAGAGTTATTGCGCTGCCCGCGGCAAGGCTCCGGCGCCAGGTAAGGACAGTCCGTTTCCAACACCAGGCGTTCTAAGGGGATCGTTTCCACCACCTCCAGCGCTTTGCGGGCATTCTTGAAGGTGGCCACACCGTTCAGGCCGATGTACATGCCCAGTTTGATGATCTCCTTTGCCATTTCCTTGCTGCCGGAGAAGCAGTGCACCACGCCTTTGGGCTGCAAGGCTTGCAGCAGCTCCAGTGTGTCGCCATGGGCTTCCCGGTCGTGTACGATAATGGGTTTGTCCACTTCCTTTGCCAGCTGGATCTGACGGCGGAAAAAGGCCGTTTGCGTGTCTTTGTCGCTGGCCATCCAGTGGTAGTCCAAGCCGATCTCGCCAACCGCCACGCACTTGGGGTCCGCCAGCAGCGTGCGTAGGCGCTCTATGTCCTCTAAATCAGCGCCTTCCAAATTTTCCGGGTGGAACCCGGCGGCAAAGTAAAACCAGGGATATTGGCGGCTCAGCGCCTGATTTTGCAGGGAGGAGGGTAGATCACAGCCGCAGCTGACCACACCCACCACGCCTTGGTCGGGCAGCCGGCGGAGCAGCTGCTCCCGATCCGGGTCAAATTGAGGATCGTCATAATGGGCGTGGGTGTCAAAAATCGGAGCGTTTTTCATAAATCGAATTCCTTTATAAAAAAGAGCGACCGGTCCGCAGACTGCTCGCTCTTTTGTGTTTTTTTAGCGAATCTGGGTGCCGGCGGGCATACCGTCCACAAACAGCACCTGCACATCATGATCGCCGACATCGCCGGCCAGAAGCATACCGTTGCTCATTTCGCCGCACAGCTTGGCAGGCTTTAAGTTGGCTACGATTACCACTTTTTTACCGATCAGGTCCTCCGGCTTGTACCAGGGGGCAATGCCGCTGACGATCTGACGGCTGCCGTCGCCGTCGTTCACTTGCAGCTTTAGCAGCTTCTTTGCCCGCTTAATGGGCTCACAGTCGGTGATTTCTGCCACGCGCAGCTCTACCTTGCTAAAGTCGTCAAAGGCAATCTGCGCCACACCGGGCACCTCTGCCTTAGGCTGCTGGGCAGCGGTGGCCTTCTCCATTTGGGCTTTAATTAAGGCGTTCAGTTCGTCGATCTCCTTGTCTGTGTCAATGCGGGGGAACAGGGCATCACCCTTGTGCACCGTTACATTGGCAGGCAGCACGCCGAATTTGGCAGCGTTCTCATAGGTGATCAGGTTCTCGGTAGCGCCGATCTGCGCCCAGGCCTTGGGCATAGAGGTGGGCATAAAGCAGGACAGCAGGGTGGTGGTGATCCGGATCACCTCCAGCAGGTTGTACAGCACGCTGGCCAGCCGGGCCTTGCGGTTTTCGTCCTTGCCCAAGATCCAGGGGGTGGTTTCGTCAATATATTTGTTGGCTCTGGAGATCACCTTGAAGATCTCTGCCAGGGCGTTGTTCAACTGGGTCTCGTCCATATAGGCGGCTACTTTATCCCGCAGCTCCAGTGCCGGGTCAATGAGAGAGGCGTCCAGTTCTTCGTCTGCTTCTCTGCATTCCGGCAAGGTGCCGCCAAAGTATTTCTCTGCCATAGCCACGGTGCGGGACACCAGGTTGCCCAGATCGTTCGCTAAGTCCGCGTTAATGCGGTTGATCATAATTTCGTTAGAAAAAGAGCTGTCTGCGCCCAGCGCCATCTCTCGCAGAATGTGGTAGCGAATGGCGTCTGCGCCGTAGCGCTCGCCCAGCACCAGCGGGTCTACCACATTGCCGATGGATTTGCTCATCTTTTGACCGTTAAAGGTAATCCAGCCGTGTACTGCCAAGTGTTTGGGCAGCGGCAGATCCAGCGCCATCAGCATGGCGGGCCAAATAATGGCGTGGAAGCGCATAATATCTTTAGCCACCATGTGCACATCGGCGGGCCAATAGCGGTCAAAGTCGTCATACTTGTCATTTAGGTAGCCCAGGGCGCTGATGTAGTTGGAGAGCGCGTCTACCCACACATAAACCACATGACCCGGGTCAAAGGTGACGGGAATGCCCCAAGTGAAGGAAGTGCGGGACACGCACAGATCTTCCAAACCGGGCTTGATAAAGTTGTTGACCAGCTCTACCGCGCGGCTCTTAGGCTGTAAATAATCCGTCTCCAACAGCAGCTTTTCGATCCGGTCGGCAAAGGGGGACAGCTTAAAGAAATAGGCTTCCTCAGCGGCCTCGGTGACCGCACGGCCGCATTCCGGGCACTTGCCGTCCACCAGCTGGCTTTCCGTCCAAAAGCTCTCGCAGGGGGTGCAGTATTTGCCCTTGTATTCGCCCTTGTAAATATAGCCCCGGTCGTACAGCTCCTTAAAGATCTTCTGTACCGTTTCTATATGGTAATCGTCAGTGGTGCGAATGTAGCGGTCATAGCTGATGTTCATGTAGGACCACAGCTTCTTAAAGATGGCTACGATCTCGTCCACATACGCCTTGGGGGTTACGCCCTTCTCGGCGGCCTTTTGCTCAATTTTCAGACCGTGCTCGTCCGTACCGGTGAGAAAGAGCACATCATATCCCTGCATGCGCCGAAAGCGGGCGATGGAGTCGCAGGCCACGGTGGTGTAGCAGTGCCCGATGTGGGGATTGCCGGAGGGGTAGTAAATGGGCGTGGTGATATAAAACTTTTCCTTATCCATAGGAGCCTCCTTATACAAATACATTGAAGTTGGCCGTCGCGCCGTCCTTGGTGCGGGTTTCTACCGCATCGCCGGTCTGCATATTGACTTTGACGGAGGCGTACTTCTTTTTGTTTTTATAAACGGCAAAATAGTAGTTGTTGCCCTCAGACACGGTGCCGTTCACATCGTAGCCCTTGCCGTAGTAGTTGGTCAGGGCGTCCAGCGCCTGGTTGACGGTGTAGGCGCTGCCGCTGTCCTCTTTTGCCTTTTTGGTGGTGGTTTCCGCCGGTTTTGTAGTGGTGTCGGTGGAAGCATTTGTGGTGCTCTCCGGCACCGTGGTGTCTGCCGTGGTGGCAGTGGGCCGGGTTGCGACCGTGGCGGGCTGGGTGGTCTCCTCCGGGGCAGCCTTGGTGCAGCCAAACAGCCCGGCGGCAGTGACGCAGCACAGACCCAGCGCCAGCGCTGCTTTGATCCCTTTATTCATACTCAATCACCTGATTTCAAAATGTTACAGCAGGGAAGCGGCGCCCCGATCCAGCATCAGCGTTACATCCGTATGGAACTGCAACACAGAGGCGGGGCATTCCGGGGTCACATTGCCGGAGATTACCTGCTTGATGGCTTTGGCCTTGTGCTCGCCCAGGGCGATGATCAGAATGCGCTTGGCCTGCATAATGGAGCCAATGCCCATGGTCAGTGCTTGGGTGGGCACCTCCTCAATGGTGTTAAAGAAGCGGCTGTTGTCCTGAATGGTGCTCTCCTTAAGGGACACCACATGGGTCCACCGCTGGAAGGAGTCGCTGGGCTCGTTAAAGGCAATGTGGCCGTTGGAGCCGATACCCAGCAGCTGAATATCAATGCCGCCGGCAGCGCGAATGCTCTCCTCGTACCGCTTGCACTCGGCCTCTAAGTCCGCTGCGTTGCCGTCCAAAAAGTGAATGCGCTCCTCCGGGATATTAATGTGGTCAAACAGATTTTCGTGCATAAAGGAGTGGTAGGAATTTTTGTCTTCCACATCCAGCTTGCAGTATTCGTCCAGGTTAAAAGTGGTCACTTTGGAGAAGTCCACAGCACCCTGCTCGTACAGGCGGATCATGTGGTTGTAGGGCTTCAGCGGGGTGGAGCCGGTGGCCAGACCCAGTACGGAGTTGGGCTTTGCCAGCACCTGGCCGCACATATAGTTACCGGCTGCAATGCCGATCTGTTCTTCCGTGTCGTAAATCAATACATTCATGTTGTTTCCTCGCTCTTAATTTTAAGAATATGTCCTATATTATATACGATTTGGCGGCAATGTCAATTCTTGTCGTGCTTTTTGGTACGATAGCGCAGCCAAAGCCACAGTAGCACCCCGGCACACAGCAGTCCAAGGGCCGCACCGGCGGTGTCAATCGCCCAGTCTGTCGCTTGGCAGGAACGCCCGGGCACAAAGCGCTGGTGCACCTCGTCGGTGATTGCATACAGACTGGCAATGGGTAGGCTGACGGCGGTGTACCGGCGTCCCCAGGTGGCTGCGCAGGCAAAGCTCAGCAGCAGGCACAGCCCGGTGTATTCCAAAAAGTGTGCGGATTTGCGCACCAAAAAGTCTGTGAGCCGACCATCGTCCAGCAGGCGGGTGAGCCAGGCCAGTACGGCGCCGCTCTCGCGGCTGGATTGGTCCGCTGTGCGGGAGGACAGATAGAAGATTACACCCATACACACCACGCTGAGCACCCAAAAGACCGTAGCGTACCGCTTATTATGCTCTGACCGCTTCAACAAAGGAGACCCTCCCGCTGCCCGGGTGAAACTGAACGCCGCTGACGCCTCCGGCCATCACATAGTAGGCAGACTCATAGAATACCGGTAGAACGGCGCCGGTTTGGATCAGTGCCTGCTCGCAGGCTCGGCAGGCGGCGGTGGCCGTGCCGGCCGTGGCGTTCTTGGCCACTGTCAGCGCCCGTTCGATTTTATCGCTTTGCAGCTTCATATAGTTGGTGGAGAGCAGGTCGGACAGGAAGGTCACCGGGCTTTGGCTGGCGGCCTCCATAGGGTACAGGGCAATGTCGTAGGTGCCTGCGGCCATCTGGCTCTCCATCTCCGTTTTGGTCATGGTTTCGATCTTTAGGGAAAAGGCAATGCCGGTGCCGTTGCCGTAGGTGGTCACGGTGCCCAAGCTGCTTTGCACCCCCTGTACCAGCGCCTTGGCGTAAGCGTCCATCTCCGGGGTGGTAATGACTGTCAGCGCTACGGTGGTCAGCCCGGTCTCCTCCAACCCGGCTTTCCACAGGGCTTGGGCGCGGGCAGCATCCCTGGCAGGCACCAAGCTGTTTTTAGCGGTGGTCACATTCCCGCCGTCCACCGTGGTACTAGGCGGGGTAATGCCGGTGGCCGCCTGCAGATACTTGCTGCTTTTCGTATCTGCCGGGGACAGGCTCAGGCAGATGGCTCGGCGCATTTTTTCATTGGATAGGCTGCCTTGGTTGGTGTTAAGCAAAAACGCCCAGGTGGTGTTGGCATAGGGGATAGCGGTCAGGTCGTCCTTCTTTTTCAGGGCGCCGTACTCACTGCCGGTGAGAAAGGCGGCGTCGTAGTAGCCGCTTTCCAACTTCTCCGGTACCTTGCTGTTTTCGTTCTTGATATTCAGGGTGATATTATCCACCTTCGTGGGGTTGGCGCCCTTGTATTCTTGATTTTTGTTCAAGGTATAAGAGGTGTCCAGTTGATTCTTTACATAAAATTGGCCGTTAAAGAGAGAATACTCCGTGCCCAGGCCGTAGCGGCCCTTGGTGGCGGTAAAGAATTCTTTATTGCAGGGCATGGCTGCTGCGCCGGACAGGGTAGAAAAGAACCCGGCGTCCGGGGTGCGTAGGGTGATCACCAAGGTGTAATCGTCCGTGGCCTTTACTTGCAGCGCAGAGGCGCTCTTCTGTTTGGTATACACCTGCTGTGCGCCGGCAATGCCGGACAGGGCAGGGTATAGGGGACAGGCGGTCTGGGGTGATACGGCGCGCTGAAGCGCAAAAACAAAATCATGGGCGGTAATGTCCGGATCCCAGTTTTTGCCCATACGCTCGGTTACCGCGTCCGTCAGGTGCCACTTCAGTCCCTGGCGCAGATGGAAGGTGTAGGTCTTTTGGTCGGTGCTCACTGTCCAGTCCACAGCCACAGCCGGTTTGACCGTGCCGTCGTCCTCCACACGCACCAGCCCCTCATAGCAATTCTCCGCGATCAGGTATTCATCCTGGGTGGCAGCCACCTGAGGGTCAAAGCTGGTGATATCGCCGGTGATGGGGTAGATAATATCCAGCTGCTTGTTCCGTCCGCCGCAACCGGCAAACAGGGTGCACACCAAAGCGGCGCACAGCAGCAGAGAGAAGATACGCTTACAGTTTTGTTTCATGGTTCGCTCCAGTTGATTTTCTTGCCGTCTATTATACCATAAGGGGAGAGAAGAAATCAATTTTTAGCGCTCCAATTTGTAGAATTTTTTGAAAAATTCTTGTGCAAAGTGACGAAAAACAAGAAGCACACGGTGGCGTGTATCAAAAAGTTTTTCATTTTGTGGAATTTATATAAAAATAATTGTTGACTTTCCGGGCTTGTTCGTCTATATTATATGCACGATTAAAATGGAAATTTATGCGCACGAGTATATGCGCGCCCCTGCCGGGCCGTGCGAAAAACTTTGGCCCGCGGCAGCGGATCGGCGCTGGATTTCGACTTTTTTCTGAGAAAAAAAGATTGGAGTGACCCCTTTTATGTTGAACGTGAAAGACGTGCAGCTCGGCACCACAACACGAAAGAGTTTTGCAAAGATCAATGAAGTGATGCAAATGCCCAACCTCATTGAAGTGCAGAAGAAATCGTATCAGTGGTTCCTGGATGAAGGTTTGGAAGAGGTGTTCCGCGACATTGGTTCCATCACGGATTATACAGGCAATCTGGTGCTGGACTTTATCGACTACACCATGGACGAGGATCCCAAGTACACCATTGCCCAGTGTAAGGCAAGGGATGTGACTTACGCCAAACCGCTAAAGGTCCGTGCCCGCTTGCAGAACAAAGAGACCGGTGAGGTGAAGGAGAACATCATCTTCATGGGCGACTTCCCGCTGATGACGGATGCTGGCACTTTTGTAATCAACGGTGCAGAGCGCTGCATTGTGTCTCAGCTGGTGCGTTCCCCCGGCGTGTATTACCACATGGACCATGACAAGACCGGTAAGGAATTGTATACCAACACCGTGATCCCCAACCGAGGCGCATGGCTGGAGTATGAGACAGACGCCAACGACCTGTTCTATGTGCGCATTGATAAGAACCGCAAGATCTTTATCACCACTTTCCTGCGTGCGTTGGGTCTGGGTCTCGATCATGAGATCATTGACTATTTCGGTGAGGACGAGCGCCTGGTGGCCACCATTGAGAAGGACACCACCAAGAACCAGGAGGAGGCACTCCTGGAGGTGTACAAGCGCCTGCGTCCCGGCGAGCCGCCCACTTTGGAGACGGCACAGGCTCACTTGGACGGCCTGTTCTTTGACCCGCACCGGTACGATCTGTCCCGAGTGGGTCGTTACAAGTATAACAAAAAGCTGGGTATGGCTGACCGCCTGAACGGCCAGATCCTGGCAGAACCGGTGATCTCTCCCCAAGGTGAGTTCTTGGCAGACGCCGGTGAGAAGATCGACAAGATCAAGGCCATGGAGATCGAGGATGCAGGTGTTATGTTTGCATTTGTCGATGTGGACGGCAACAAGGTAAAAGTTGTGTCCAACGGCATGGTCGATATCAAGAAATATGTGGACTTTGACTGCACCCCTCTGGGTATCCGCGAAAAGGTCAGCTATGCTGTGCTGGCAGAGATCCTGGAGAAGTGCGGCGATGATGAAGAGGCACTGAAAGAGGAGATCCGCATTAAGCAGGACGACCTGGTGCCCAAGCACATTACCACAGACGATATTTTTGCTACCGTGTCTTATCTCTGCAACCTGGCTTGCGGTGTAGGCACCACAGACGACATTGACCACCTGGGCAATCGTCGTATCCGCGCGGTAGGCGAGTTGCTGCAAAACCAGTTCCGTATCGGCTTTACCCGTATGGAGCGCGTGATTCGTGAGCGTATGACCTTGCAGGCACAGGACGACGAGGACGCCATTACCCCCCAGGCACTGATTAACATTCGCCCGGTGGTGGCTGCCATTCGTGAGTTCTTCGGCTCCTCTCCGTTGTCCCAGTTCATGGACCAGAACAACCCCTTGGCGGAGCTGACCCATAAGCGCCGTCTGTCCGCACTGGGCCCCGGCGGTCTGTCCCGTGATCGCGCCGGGTTTGAGGTGCGAGATGTACACTATACCCATTACGGCAGAATGTGCCCCATTGAGACTCCCGAAGGACCCAACATCGGCCTGATCTCTTATTTGGCTTGCTATAGCCGGCTGAATGAGTACGGCTTCATTGAGGCACCGTACCGTAAGGTGGACAAAGAGACCGGTGTGGTCACCGATGAGGTGGTCTACATGACCGCCGATGTGGAGGACGAGTTCGTTGTGGCCCAGGCCAATGAGCCCCTGGACGAGGAAGGTCACTTCACCAACCGCCGCGTTACCTGCCGCCATCGGGACGAGTTCCTGACCCTGCCCCCGGAGCGGGTGGATTACATGGATGTATCCCCCAAGATGGTTGTATCCGTAGCTACGGCTATGATTCCGTTTTTGGAGAACGACGATGCCAACCGCGCACTGATGGGCGCCAACATGCAGCGCCAGGCTGTGCCGCTGCTGAAGACCGAGGCCCCGGTGGTGGGTACCGGTATGGAGTATAAGGCAGCTTACGATTCCGGCGTGGTGGTCATTGCCAAGCGTGGCGGCACCGTGTGCGCCGTAGACGCTCGTACCATTGATATTAAGACCGCTTCCGGTGAGATCGACCATTACGAGTTGGTAAAGTTCAGCGGCTCCAACCAGGGCACCTGTATCAACCAGCGGCCCATCGTCTCCCTGCATCAGCAGGTAGAGGACGGCCAGGTGATCGCCGACGGTCCCGCCACCTGCAATGGTGAGGTTTCTCTGGGTAAGAACGCCCTGATCGGCTTTATGACCTGGGAAGGCTACAACTACGAGGACGCCGTATTGATCAACGAGAAGATCGTGCGGGACGATGTTTATACTTCCATTCACATTGAGGAGCACGAGGTGGAGTCCAGAGACACCAAGCTGGGTCCGGAGGAGATCACCCGTGATATTCCCAATGTGGGCGAGGACGCGCTGAAGGATCTGGACGCGGACGGTATTATCCGCATCGGCGCCGAGGTACACAGCGGCGATATTTTGGTGGGTAAAGTGACCCCCAAGGGCGAGACGGAGCTGACCGCAGAGGAGCGGCTGCTGCGTGCCATCTTCGGTGAGAAGGCCCGCGAGGTGCGTGACACCTCCATGCGTGTGCCCCACGGCGAGTATGGTATTGTGGTGGATGTTAAGGTGTTCACCCGTGCCAACAGCGATGAAATGAGCCCCGGCGTGAACAAAGTGGTTCGCGTTTATATCGCCCAGAAGCGTAAGATCCAGGCCGGTGATAAGATGGCCGGTCGTCACGGTAACAAGGGCGTTGTGTCCCGGGTACTGCCCCAGGAGGATATGCCGTTCCTGCCGGACGGTCGCCCGTTGGATATTGTATTGAACCCCTTGGGCGTACCTTCTCGTATGAACATCGGGCAGGTGCTGGAGGTGCATCTAGGCTATGCCGCTATGGCACTGGGCTGGAAGATGATGACCCCCGTATTTGACGGTGCTCATGAGGACGACATTCGTGAGTGCCTGAAATTGGCCGGTCTGCGTGAGGACGGTAAGACTACCCTGACCGACGGCCGTACAGGCGAAAAGTTTGATAACCCGGTGACCGTGGGCTACATGTATTACCTGAAGCTCCATCACCTGGTAGATGATAAGATTCATGCCCGTTCCACCGGTCCTTACAGCCTGGTCACCCAGCAGCCTTTGGGTGGTAAAGCCCAGTTCGGCGGCCAGCGTTTCGGTGAGATGGAAGTTTGGGCACTGGAGGCATACGGCGCTGCTTACACCCTGCAAGAGATCATGACGGTGAAGTCCGATGATGTTGTGGGTCGTGTGAAGGCTTATGAAGCCATTGTTAAGGGCGAGAATATCCCCAAGGCAGGCACGCCGGAATCCTTCAAGGTTCTGTTTAAGGAGCTGCAGGCACTGGGTCTGGATACTCGTGTGTATGACGCCAACGGCGAGGAAGTAGAGCTCAAGCAGGATCTGGACGATGGCACCGGTATTCAGCCTATTGATGACAAGGCGTTCACCACCGTCAATGACTTTGACGAGGGCAGCGAGGGCTTTGGCATTGAGAATGCGGAAGAAGCCGGCGAGGAAGCAGGCGCAGACGCAGCGGATTCGTTTGCAGATTTGTTTGCAAACGCCCTGGACGACGATTCGGACGACGGGGCCGACGCGTAAACGCCATTCCGACACTACATTATATATAAAGGAGTGCTTCCATGATGGAGAATAAAGAAAACGAATTCAGCTCGATCAAAATCGGTCTGGCGTCTCCCGAGCAGATTCGGGAGTGGTCCTACGGCGAGGTCACCAAGCCGGAGACCATCAATTACAGAACGCTGAAGCCGGAGCGGGACGGTTTGTTCTGCGAGCGCATTTTCGGCCCCATGAAGGACTGGGAGTGCCACTGCGGCAAATATAAGAGAGTACGCTATAAGGGTAAGGTCTGCGAGCGCTGCGGCGTAGAGATCACCCGGGCCAAGGTGCGCCGTGAGCGTATGGGTCACATTGAACTGGCGGCTCCCGTGTCTCACATTTGGTATTTTAAGGGCATTCCCAGCCGCCTTGGGCTGGTACTGGATCTGAGCCCCCGTTATTTGGAGAAGGTGCTGTACTTTGCACTGTATATCGTAACGGATCCCGGCGATACCCCGCTGGAGAAAATGCAGATCCTGAACGAAAAAGAATATGCAGAAATGCGCGAGCGCTATGAGGACGACTTTGAGGCCGGCATGGGTGCCGAGGCCATCAAAAAGCTGCTGCAAGACATTGATGTGAAAGCCCTGCGGGATGAGCTGACCGAGGAGCTGGAGACTGCTACCGGTCAAAAGCGTGTGCGTCTGCTCAAGCGCCTGGATGTGGTCAATGCATTCTATCAGAGCGGCAATAAGCTGGAGTGGATGATCCTGGATGCCATCCCGGTAATCCCCCCGGATATTCGCCCCATGGTTCAGCTGGACGGCGGCCGTTTTGCCACCTCTGATCTGAACGACCTGTATCGCCGCGTTATTAACCGAAACAATCGTTTGAAGAAGCTGCTGGAGTTGGGCGCACCGGATATTATCGTGCGCAACGAAAAGCGTATGCTCCAGGAGTCTGTGGACGCCCTGATCGACAACGGCCGCCGCGGCCGTCCGGTCACCGGCCCCAACAACCGTCCGCTGAAGTCCCTGTCCGATATGCTGAAAGGTAAGCAGGGTCGCTTCCGTCAGAACCTGCTGGGTAAGCGTGTTGACTACTCCGGCCGTTCCGTAATCGTGGTTGGTCCGGAATTGAAGATGCACCAGTGCGGTTTACCGAAGGAAATGGCGATCGAGCTGTTTAAGCCCTTTGTGATGAAGCGGCTGGTAGAGACCGGCGTGGCCTCTAACATTAAATCTGCCCGTAAGATGGTGGAGCGTGCCAACAACCCGGCCGTTTGGGACTCTCTGGAAGTGGTCATTAAGGATCACCCGGTGATGCTTAACCGTGCACCTACCCTGCACCGTTTGGGTATTCAGGCCTTTGAGCCGGTGCTGGTAGAGGGTCGTGCAATTAAGCTGCACCCGCTGGCTTGTACCGCATTTAACGCAGACTTCGACGGCGACCAGATGGCTGTGCACGTGCCCCTTTCCGCAGAGGCGCAGGCAGAGGCCAGAATGTTGATGCTGGCTGCCAACAACCTGCTGAAGCCCTCTGACGGTAAGCCGGTGACCGTGCCTACCCAGGATATGGTGATCGGTTCCTATTACCTGACCATGATTAAGGACGGCGAGCCGGGCTGCCCCACGGTGGAGAAAGACGCCCAGGGCAACGAATATACCCGCTATAACATTTACAGAGATAAGGACGAGGCCATGATGGCCTACCAGGAAGGCTCTTTGGGCTTGCACTCCGAGTGCCTGATCCGCTTCTCCAAGGAAGTGGACGGGGAAGTGCACGAGCACCTGGTTAAGACGACTATCGGTCGTGTGATCTTTAACGCCCCGGTGCCTCAGGATCTGGGTTTTGTGGATCGTTCCGATCCGGAGAATGAGTTTGTACCGGAGATCAGCTTTGTTGTAAAGAAGAAGCAGTTGGGCCAAATCGCCGAGAAGTGCATTCGCGTGCACGGCGTGGCCGTGGCATCCAAGGTGCTGGACGCTTTGAAGGCGCAGGGCTATAAGTATTCCACCATTTCCGGCACCACCGTAGCCGTTGTGGACGCCCTGATCCCGGAGAAGAAGAAGGAGTACCTGGACGAGGCCGAGAAGCGGGTGGACGAGATTACCACCAACTACAACTACGGCCTGATTACCAACGAGGAGCGTTCGTCCGCCGTTATCAAGGCTTGGGAGGACTGCACCAACAAGGTATCCCACGAGCTGACCAGTAACTTTGACGGCGCCCATAACCCCATTCACATGATGGTAGACTCCGGTGCCCGTGGTAGTACCTCTCAGCTGCGTCAGCTGGCCGGTATGCGTGGTTTGATCGCCAATACCGCCGGTAAGACCATTGAGGTTCCCATTCGTGCCAACTACCGTGAGGGTCTGAATATTCTGGAATACTTCATTTCCTCCCGTGGTGCCCGTAAAGGTTTGGCCGATACCGCACTGCGTACCGCAGACTCCGGTTACTTGACCCGCCGTCTGGTAGATGTATCCCAGGATGTAATCATTCGCGACCAGGATTGCGGCTGCCACGATGGTATTATCGTAAGCAAGATCATGGACGGCAACCGTGTACTGGAGCCGTTGGAGGAGCGCCTCACCGGTCGTTTCGTTGTAGATCCGGTGATCGATCCTAACTCCGGCGAAGTGCTGATGGAGCCGGATCGTATGATGACAGAGGAAGACGCCAAGCGTATTGTGGACGCCGGTATCGAGTCCGTAAAGATCCGTTCTCTGATCACCTGTAAGTCCCACCACGGCGTGTGCTGCAAGTGCTACGGTGCCAACCTGGCCTTTAACGAGCCGGTTCAGGTAGGTGAGGCCGTGGGCATCATCGCCGCCCAGTCCATCGGTGAGCCGGGTACACAGTTGACCATGCGTACCTTCCATACCGGCGGTGTTGCCGGCGGTGCCGATATTACACAGGGTCTGCCCCGTGTAGAGGAGCTGTTCGAGGCCAGAAAACCCAAGCAGCTGGCCATTCTGTCTGAGATTGACGGTGTGGTTCATTTTGAGGAGATCAAGAAGAGCCGTCACGCCATTGTGACCGGCGAGGACGGGGAAGAGAAGAAGTATCTGATTCCTTACGGTGCCCGCCTGTGCGAGCACATTGTTGAGGGCGCCCATGTGAAGAAGGGCGAGGAGCTGACGCTCGGCGCCGTGAACCCCCACGATGTTTTGGCTATCTTGGGCGAAGAGGCTGTTTATAACTACCTAATTAAGGAAGTACAGTTCGCTTACCGTACCCAGGGTGTTGATATTAACGACAAGCACATTGAGGTTATTGTTCGTCAGATGCTTAAGAAGTGCACCGTGGACGATGCCGGTGATACCGATCTGGTGTCCGGCACCATGGTGGATGTGGCTCAGGTAGACGAGGCCAATGAGGCCATTGACAAGCGGATCGCTTTGGGCGAGACCACTTTGAAGCACGCCACTTATATCCCGATCCTGATGGGTATTACCAAGGCGTCCTTGGCCACCGACTCCTTCCTGTCCGCCGCCTCCTTCCAGGAAACCACCCGCGTGCTTACCGACGCCGCTATCAAGGGCAAGGTGGATCCGCTGATCGGTCTGAAGGAAAATGTGATCATCGGTAAGCTGGTGCCCGCCGGTACCGGTATGCAGGTGTTTGATAAGGTGGATGTGGTGCCCAGCTATTTCTCCGCTGAGGGCAGCGAGGAAATTTTGAACCTGGAACAGCTGCAAGAGCTCTTGACAAACAGTATGTCCGAGTGATATAATGCTAAATTGTCGGTGTGCGATTTGCGCTAAATCGGCCCAAATCCTATCGAATTTAGCCAAAAATTGACCATTTACCGGGGCAGAACCGTAAAGTTCTGCCCCAGTAGGTGCGTTTTTGAGCAGAAAATGCAAATTTGCTTTGCCAAATTTGTGTTTTGTGCGCAAAAGCGTACAAAATAATTTGAAAGGAGATAAACGATTGCCTACCTTTAACCAACTTGTAAGAACAGGTCGTAAGACGCTGGAGAAAAAGTCCAAAACACCGGCTCTGCTGAAGGGGCTGAACACCAAGAAGAATGTTATGACTGATAACAATTCTCCCCAGAAGCGCGGCGTTTGCACCGCAGTCAAGACTGCAACTCCGAAAAAGCCGAACTCTGCACTGCGTAAGATTGCCAGAGTGCGTCTGTCTAACGGCATTGAAGTGTCCGCTTACATTCCCGGCGTAGGTCACAACCTGCAGGAGCACTCTGTAGTTATGATCCGCGGCGGCCGTGTAAAGGATCTTCCCGGTGTGCGTTACCACATCATTCGCGGTACTCTTGATACCCAGGGCGTGAACGGCAGAATGCAGGGCCGCTCTAAGTACGGCGCCAAGAGACCGAAAGCTGCTAAGAAATAAGAGCAGCACCGATCCGTTAAGGATCCACCAAGCTCAGCCCAGCTGAGTTTGATCTTCTTGTTTGGAAATCCGGCAAAAGTTTATATACTTTATATTGCTATACAGTGTATGACCTTTTTGTTGGCTCCACGGGAAAACTCGAGTACCTATGAACTCATCAATGATAATGAAGGAGGGAAGCGAAGATGCCAAGAAGAGGCCAGATCGCTAAGCGTGACGTTCTGCCTGATCCGCTGTACAACTCTAAGCTTGTTACACGCCTGATCAACAACGTTATGTACGATGGTAAAAAAGGTGTCGCACAGAAGATCGTGTACGACGCTTTCGACATCATCAAAGAAAAGACGGGTAATGATCCCCTGGAAACTTTTGAAGCTGCCATGGAGAATGTAATGCCCGTACTGGAGGTTAAGGCTCGCCGTGTAGGCGGTGCGACCTACCAGGTACCGCTTGAGGTTCGTCCGGAACGGCGCCAGACCCTGGGTCTGCGCTGGATCACTCTCTATGCGCGTCAGCGTTCTGAGAGAACCATGAAGGAGCGCCTGGCAGCCGAGATTATGGATGCTACCAATAAGACCGGCGGCGCTGCCAAAAAGTGCGACGATACCCATAAGATGGCTGAGGCAAACAAGGCGTTTGCTCATTTCAGATATTAAGCCATTCAGTTTGTTAGGAGGATATTATGCCGAGAAAAGTATCTCTTGAAATGACAAGAAATATTGGTATCATGGCGCATATTGATGCTGGTAAAACCACCACCACCGAGCGTATCCTGTATTACACGGGTATTAACCATAAGATCGGTGAGACCCATGATGGTACAGCAACCATGGACTGGATGGCGCAGGAGCAGGAGCGCGGTATTACCATTACTTCCGCTGCTACCACTTGCTTCTGGAAGAAGCACAGAATCAATATCATCGATACCCCCGGGCATGTGGACTTCACCGTAGAGGTGCAGCGTTCCCTGCGCGTTTTGGACGGTTCTGTTACCGTTCTGTGCGCCAAGGGTGGCGTTGAGCCCCAGTCTGAGACCGTATGGCGTCAGGCTGACGAGTACCATGTACCGAGAATGATCTATGTCAATAAGATGGACATTATGGGCGCAGATTTCTACAATGTACTGGATATGGTCAATGACCGTTTCAAGTGCAATGCACTGCCCATTCAGTTGCCCATCGGCGCGGAAGACACTTTCCGCGGGATTGTGGACCTGGTGAATATGGACGCCGAGATCTATTATGACGATCTGGGTAACGATGTTCGCCGTGAGCCCATTCCTGAGGATATGATGGAATTGGCGCAGAAGTACCGCGAGCAGCTCATCGAGCATGTCGCCGAGATGGACGACGCGCTGATGGAGAAGTATTTCGCCGGTGAAGAGTTGACTGTTGACGAGATCAAAAAGACCATCAGAAAATCTACCATTGCCAACAAAATGGTGCCCATCACCTGCGGTACTTCCTACCGTAACAAGGGTGTACAGCCCCTGCTGGACGCAATCGTAGATTATATGCCCGCCCCCACGGATGTTGAGTCCATTAAGGGCGTAAATCCGGACACGGACGAGGAGGAGTATCGTCACTCTTCCGACACAGAGCCTTTTGCTGCTCTGGCGTTCAAGATCGCTACCGACCCCTTCGTTGGTAAAATCTGCTTCTTCCGTGTATATTCCGGTACCATTGACGCAGGCTCTCCCTGCTACAACTCTGTAAAGGGTCATAAGGAGAGAATGGGTCGTATTCTGCAAATGCACTCCAATCACCGTGAGGATATTCCCACCTGCTACGCCGGCGACATCGCTGCTGCTGTAGGTCTGAAGAACACCACCACCGGTGATACGCTGTGTGACGAGGATCATCCCATTATTCTGGAGTCCATGAACTTCCCGGATCCCGTGATTCGTGTTGCCATTGAGCCTAAGACCAAGGCCGGTCAGGAAAAGATGGGCTTGGGTCTTGCCAAGTTGGCAGAAGAGGACCCCACCTTTAAGGCTTACACCGATGAAGAGACAGGTCAGACCATCATCGCCGGCATGGGCGAGCTGCACCTGGAGATCATCGTTGACCGTCTGATGCGCGAGTTCAAGGTAGAGGCCAATGTTGGCGCTCCCCAGGTGGCTTACAAAGAGACCATCACCAAGGAAGCGGCTTCCGATACCAAGTATAAGCGTCAGTCCGGCGGTAGCGGCCAGTACGGTCACTGTAAGATCCGCATTATGCCCAACATTGATCCGGAGACCGGTATCGGCAAGGGCTATGAATTCGTGAACCAGATCGTCGGCGGTTCCATCCCCAAGGAGTATATCCCTGCGGTAGACGCCGGTATCCAGGGCGCTATGAAGAGCGGTATTTTGGCAGGCTACAATGTGGTAGATGTTCGCGTAGAGCTGTACGACGGTTCTTACCACGAGGTTGACTCCTCTGAGATGGCCTTTAAGATCGCCGGTTCTATGGCATTTAAGGACGCTGCCAAGAAGGCCGGTCCCATCATTCTGGAGCCGATGATGAAGGTTGTTGTTATCGTTCCTGAGGAATACATGGGCGATGTAATCGGCGACCTGAACTCCCGCCGTGGCCAGATCCAGGGCATGGAGGACCGCAACGGTGCAAAGCAGATTAATGCTCGCGTACCGCTGTCTGAGATGTTTGGCTATGTAAACGACCTGCGTTCCAAGACACAGGGCCGTGGCCAGTACACCATGGAGCCGGACGGCTATGAGCCTGTTCCCAAGTCCATTTCTGAGAGCATTATCAGCGAGCGCGCCAAAAAAGACTGATAATTCGATAAATCAATAAAAAATGCTTGCTATTTTTATTCGATTTTGATAGAATAGCAATGACAATTGACTATTGTAAATTCTTAAGGAGGAAATTCCAATGGCAAAAGAACATTTTAACAGAACCAAACCCCATGTTAACATTGGTACGATCGGCCATGTTGACCATGGTAAGACCACTCTGACCGCAGCTATCACCAAGTACCTTGCAAACAAGGGCTATGCAAAGTTCGAGGACTATGCAGATATCGATAAGGCTCCGGAAGAGAGAGAGCGTGGTATCACAATCAACACCGCTCACGTTGAGTACGAGACCGACAAGCGCCACTATGCACACGTGGACTGCCCCGGCCATGCTGACTACATTAAGAACATGATCACCGGTGCTGCACAGATGGATGGCGCTATCCTGGTTATCGCTGCTACTGATGGCCCCATGGCACAGACCAAGGAGCACCTGCTGCTGGCTCGTCAGGTAGGCGTGCCCGCAATCATCGTTTTCCTGAACAAGACCGACCAAGTGGACGATCCTGAGCTGCTTGAGCTGGTTGAGATGGAAGTTCGTGAGACCCTGGCTGAGTATGGCTTTGATGAGGATTGCCCCATCATCAAGGGTTCCGCACTGAAGGCTCTGGAAGCATCTTCCAACGACGATCCTGCTTGCGCTTGCATCCAGGAGCTGATGGACGCTGTTGACGATTATATCCCCACTCCGGACCGTAAGGCTGATCTGCCTTTCCTGATGCCCGTAGAGGATGTGTTCACCATCACCGGTCGTGGTACCGTTGCTACCGGCCGTGTGGAGAGAGGCCAGCTGAAGACCGGCGAGGAAGTTGAGATCGTTGGTCTGAAGGACGAGAGCTCCAAGACCGTTTGCACCGGTATTGAGATGTTCCGTAAGATTCTGGACTATGCTGAGGCCGGCGACAACATCGGCTGCCTGCTGCGTGGTGTTCAGAGATCCGACATCGAGCGTGGTCAGGTTCTGGCTAAGCCCGGTTCCATTCATCCCCACACTGAGTTCACCGGTCAGGTGTATGTACTGACCAAGGAAGAGGGCGGTCGTCATACTCCCTTCTTCAACAACTATCGTCCCCAGTTCTATTTCAGAACCACTGACGTTACCGGCGTGATCACCCTGCCCGAGGGCACCGAGATGTGCATGCCTGGCGATAACGTAAACATGGATGTTAAGCTGATCACCCCCATCGCTATTGAAGAGGGTCTGCGCTTCGCTATCCGTGAGGGCGGCCGTACCGTTGGTTCCGGCGTTGTTACCGCTATCAAGGAGTAATTCCCGGAATTACAGAATCTATAAAAGAGCAAGTCTTCGGACTTGCTCTTTTTGCATTGATAGCTATAGGAAAGTAGGGTTCAGATTTGTCCTTTTATTAGCAAACTCGGAATCAAACCCATTTCAACGGCTAACCGATTGCGCGGCGTTTGTTGGTACTATGATTGATTGTCCGCTATTTGGTACACAAGAGGGATCCGCTTGCGTTGAGCGTTGACAGCCGCGGCGGCAAGACTGTATAATGGTTCTAAGGTAAAAAAGATGCCGATCTGACCCAAAAATAAAAGAAGTCCGTTGTGGAAAAGATCAAGGACTTCTTTACAAAGCTGCTGGACGCTGTGCGCAGCGTAATTGAGGGACAGGGCACGCTGAATACCACTGCATGAGCCGGTCAAAAGGCGGCGCAGGAGGTTCCGGTGCTGGACGACTTCTTTAGCGCGCTGGACAATGCCATTGACAACCGCCAAAGAATGCTGGATGGTGACACGGCGAGTAAAGCGGACTTGCGTGATGACATACGGTATTCCAAAAAACAGTCATCAAAGCGCTGAATGATAGAAAATTTTTTGATAATAATCACAACATTGTTGTCAACGCGGACACAGACATTGTGGTGGATATTGGAAGAAGTGGCTTTCGAGAAACATTTTCAACAGAACGGAGATATGCTCAGCTTCCGATGGATAAGAAAAGGGCAAAGTTGGCCGTTATTACCAAATTGCCAGAAATGATTAAGTTTGCTGAAGTTGAAAATCCAGCTGAGAACAATCGACATGGTGGAAGTTCTAAGTTCCTCGTGCTGAAACACCCTGCAACGTTTGATGGAAAAGAATACAGCGTAACACTTAGAATCAAATTAACTCCACAAAAGAACAAATTTTATATCCACGATATGACTTTGTTCAATCAAAATAAAAACGAGACGAACTCGTCGATCGCGCCAGAAGATACTTCTGCGGTGATATATAACGCTCATTCGTCTCGCAATGGTAGTGTAGCAGAGTCCGGGCAGAATGTCAAGACAGAATTTGAAAGCAAGCACGAAAATAATACCCGCAAGTCCTTGGAAGTGGACAGTCAAGGTAAGAAGATAGACACGCCGCTATCTGAGGTTACCAACGATGTGCTGTCGATGGCTGACGAGAAAGCGAAGCAAAACGCAGCGGAAGATACATATATCCGTATCATTAAGAATACACCGCCGGTTATTCTCGAACATGTGAATGGAATGGATCAGAAGATTTAGAAGTGATTATGCGCTTCGACAAATATTATCTTGCCGTCCGGCACGATGGCGTTCTGGATGGGCACTACCATAACCTGGGCACGCTTATGACCGAACTGCCGCGTTATATTGAACAGCGGATGCAATTATATGATTAGAAAATGGGCGGCTGAATGTGATTTCCGATTTAGGCGGAAAGAATGGCCTAAAAATACAATCAAAAAAGCTGTAAAAGTGCATTATGAAAAAAAGGACCTGTCGCAAGTTAATCACCAACTGTATGAGTGGTTGGCAATTATTAACGACAAATCCTCTAACACCAAGGTATCACAAAATGGATCCGGTGTCAATACTCATTCTATGCAGAATGGAGATGAAAATGCACAGGATGGTGAAAATGACACCTGGCATTCCTTGGAAGTGGACAGCCAAGGTAACGAGCTGACGGAGGCGCAGCAGGTGCCGGTGCTGGACGGTGACACGGCGCAAAAAAAACAGCACCGGAGAAAAAACCGGTGCAGATGTGCGCTTTAGTATCAATCCGGAGTTTGAAAAGAAATACGACCGGTGGGACGGCAGCGACCCGCGTGTCACCTTTTTTCTTGGAACGACAGGGCGCGCTTTGAAAAAGCGGGTATGGTCAATCAAAAGATATATTTTGATGCTTCCAAGATTTTGAAAATAAAAAATAAGCACCCGGAGATTACAGACCGCGTGATCAAACAGATACCGTCCGTTTTGCAAAATCCGATTGTTATCATGAAGTCCAAAGATCCCAAGAACAAGCCTAGAAAGTTCAATGGCTACACGATTTTCGGCGAACTGTATGTTGGTAACAATCCGGTTCTTGTTGTGCTTGGGGCGGATATGTATGGCCGAAACGGAATGAAGTTGGACGGCGTTAAAGTGGTCAGCATATATCGCATCAGTAACGGACAGTCTTTCACGGATAGTTCCGATGTAGTGTTTGTAACAAAAAATAAAGAGAGAATTAGCATGTGGGAAGGGCGTACTGGGCTACGATTGCCGGTCGGCGATTCCTCTACTAATCCTCTCGACACTACGATACCACAAACAGGATCCGGTGTCAATATTCATTCTATGCGGAATGGGCAAAAAATGCACAGAATGGCGGGAGCAACACCCAACATTCGCTGGAAACAGACGGTCCGGATATTCGGTAATCAAAGCGGGTTGAGTTTGATAATGCTCTGACCGGTGCTGAAAAGAAAAAGTATAACAGAGCGTTGCAGACAGGTGAAGACGCCGGCCTGCGCATTCGTGACAACTCTATACTGGTGGAGAGTGAGAACGACTCCAAGTACCAGTACAAGTATGTGGTCTATGATGATATGGAAGATGGGCCTGTTATCCGTGATGTGTACGCCATTGGTAGAATTGACCCGAATGTGAAGGACGATGTTGCTTCACAGTGTCATAACATAGCAAGATATATTCGAGATGTGGAGGAACTGAAATATGATAACACCAAGCAGCATGAATCTGTATTGGGAACTTGCATTCAAGATACTTCATACCTACTCGCCAGATACAATAATCGAAGCAAACGATTTTATGTCATCGGACGAGGCAGTGTTGAAAATGGAACAAATACTCTCAACAAATCCGTCAGAGAGCGAACTGCTGGACAAGATACACGAGCTGCAGGAGGACTGACGGAGAGCCGTCATTCCCTGGAAGTGGGTCGGGAATACCAGCGAGCCGGTGAAGAGCAAAAGGCAAAGATCATTGACAGCGGATTTTATGTTTACAAAACGCTGGACACGCCCACAAGGGATATTTTAGTGTACGAACCATAAACCACAACTGCAAGGAGAGAATTTAATGAAATCCGAAAAATCACTCATGAAAGAAAGAATGCTGGTTCTGTTTCAGCTTCTGCACAATTTGGGTATATCGGACGAGAAGTGCGAGGGGATAGCCAGTTATCTGGGGTGGAATCTGGACAACATAAACGCAATGCTTCTGGCACTGGCGGACCGTTACGAGGAAAAGGGAATGGTAACAGAGGAAGAAGTGCTGAAAATGTGCGTAATGATCAGCTGCAAGAAGGACTAAACGCTGACAGCCGCAAGTCCAAGAGCATTGACGACACCGGGCTGCGCATTAGTGACAACTCTATACTGGTGGAGAGTGAGAACGACTCCAAGTACCAGTACAAGTATGTGGTCTATGATGATATGGAGGATGGACCTGTTATCCGTGATGTGTACGCCATTGGTAGAATTGACCCAAATGTGGAGGACGATGTTGCTTCACAGTGTTACGAAATTGCAAGATTTCTTAACGAATTAGAGGATGTTGGATATGATAACAGGAAACATGTTTAAGAGATATGTGGACATTTCATGCAAAATACTTCATATATACTCTCACGATACAATTATAGAAATTCTCGATTTTATGTCATCGGACGAGGCAGTGTTGAAAATGGAAGAAATACTCTCAACAAATCCAACAGAGGACGAGCTTCTGGAGAAGATACACGAGTTGCAGGAGAACTGACGGACAGCCGCCATTTCCTGGAAGTGGATCGGGAATACCAGCGAGCCGGTGAAGAGCAAAAGGCAAAGATCATTGACAGCGGATTTTATGTTTACATTGGTAGAATTGACCCGAATGTGGAGGACGATGTCGCTTCACAGTGTCACGAAATTGCAAGATCGCTTAACGAATTGGAGGATATAAAATATGATAACCGGAAACATGTACTAGCAATACTTTCAGACAGTATTAAAAATACTTCCTATGTACTCACACGATACAACTCTGAAACTCATCGATTTTATGTCATCGGACGAGGCAGTGTTGAAAGTGGAACAAATACTCTCTACAAATCCAACAGAGGACGAGCTTCTGGAGAAGATACCCGAATTACGGGAGATCGAACTGACAGAAATCGAACTGACAGAAGAAGATCCAGAGATATAGACGATACCGGGCGTGCCTCTCTGCTGCGGGATGACAAGCGGCTGGACGAGATGAACATTACCCTGCGCCAGGTGTTTGA
>ERZ773242.143-NODE-143-length-82066-cov-63.179622_pt1 | contig 82066 bp, 73 predicted proteins | sample MGYA00511077_ERZ773242 | MGnify/ENA primary metagenome ERZ773242 (study PRJEB29015, sample SAMEA2737754) | human gut metagenome | biome: human gut; feature: human-associated habitat; material: faeces | place: China | collected 2012 ... | reverse complement strand
CACAAGGGGGCAGAATCGCTTGGTTTTAGGGGGCAGCTTACACTGGATTTTCCAGGTGCGGCTTCATCAGAAGAATTAGCAGCTGCAACTATTGAAAATAATTCTACCATCTATTTGGCGGCAGGCAACTACATAATACCATCTTCTGCACAGGGTAAAACTTTAACCATTAAAGGTACAGGAAATCCAGAGGATGTAAAGGTAGCTGTTACTAAAGTAGGCACAGGTGGCGAAAACTGTGACTATGGTTTTGATGGTTCTACAGTAACTTTTGAAGGCATTACTATTACTACAAATAGTTCAACTTATATTGGCTATGCTAGATGCAACGGTACTTACAAAAATTGTGTAATCAATGGCACATACACACTTTATGGTGACAGCAAGTTTGAAAACTGTACTTTTAATGTGTCTGGTGATGTTTACAATATTTGGACTTGGGGTGCTCCTTATGCTACATTTGATAGATGTACATTCAATTCAGATGGTAAAGCTATGCTTCTCTATGGTCAAGCTAATACAAATTTGACCATTGAAAATAGCGTCTTTAACGATAAGGGTGGTTTGACAGACCTTAAAGCAGCTATTGAAATTGGCAACGACTATGATAAGTCTTATACACTTGTTGTAAACAATACAGTTGTCAATGGTTATGAAATCAATGACAAGGGTATCAATACTGGCACTACTCTTTGGGCTAATAAAAACTCAATGGGAACAGATAAACTCTCTGTTACTATTGATGGTGTAAAAGTTTATTAAAAGTAAATCATTGATTACTACACCCTTTATTCGGGGTTAGATTTATAAATGAAACTCTATCATTCCCTTGATAGAATTTAATATAAGACGATTGAGACCTGCCGTTCGTGAGAATAGCAGGTCTCATTATTTCAACTATATTCTTTCCGTACTTCCTCTATCAAGCAAGAAATCGTAGATGCTCATTATCTGAATACCGCTTTCGTCACTCCACGATTTGGTGTGCTCACCCACAATCAGGAGTTTTCGGAAAGAATCTCCCACCAATCGTAACGAACGCTTTTCCTGTTCCATCTTCTCCTCGTCCGGCATACGCCAAGCCGATTGGATATAAATCCGTTCACTACCTTTGTTGCAAACAAAATCGACTTCCAATGTCACTCGTTGTTGCTGTCCCTCGGCATTGCGAATACGATGATAGATGTTGCCCACATCCACCAGCCAGCCACGTTGACGCATTTCGTTGTAAATCACGTTCTCCATCAGGTGGGTTGGCTCATTCTGTCGGAACGAAAGAATGGCATTCCGAAGACCTATATCCTGATAATAATACTTGTATAACGACCCTATATATTTGCGCCCCTTAATGTCGTACCTTTCGGATTTCTCTATCAAAAAGGCATCCTGCATATATCCCATATAGGCGGAAACGGTTTTGTCTGAAATGTCCTGCACTTTGCTGACCGACTTGAATGTGTTGGCAATATTAGACGCATTGACGGGTGCTCCTATACTGGAAGCAAGTGTCTTGGAAAGTTCTTCAAACTCAGGTTTCAGTTCGATGCTGTTCCGTTCATATATGTCACGCAGATACACGGTGCGATACAGATGACGCAGGAAGTCCGTTTTCTTCTCATCACCATCCTGTGTAAGCAATTGTGGAAGTCCTCCATACATCAGATACTCTGCCCAACCGTCTTCTTTACTACTCTCATACACAGACATAAATTCCTTGAACGACAATGGCCATACGTGGATTTCATCGCCTCTCCCACGAAATTCGGTGACGACATCCGATGAAAGAAATCGAGAATTAGAACCGGTTACATATACATCCGTACCCTCGGTTACAGATAAGGTGGACAGTACTTCCACGAAATTCTTCACCTCCTGCACCTCGTCAATGATGATATAATAGGTGGAGTCATCCAACATCTTGCTTTCCACCCAATCCAACAGATAGTCAGGGTCTTTGAACGCCTTGTTCTTTCGACTTTCCATGTCAATGATAAGGATATGGTCTTCTTTTACACCATCGTCAAGCAGATGTTGACGGAACAGCTTCTTCAAGAGAAACGACTTTCCAGAACGGCGCAATCCTGTAATAATTTTGATAAGTCCATTTCCTTTAGACCGCTGGAGTTTTTCAATATAGGTCTTTCTGTCTATAATCATATTCTACGAATTTGTGTCACGTGTGACAGTTTTTCGGAAGCAAAGATACATCTTTCTATTGAATATAAGTCGTATTACGAGGAAAAATCTTTTCTTCAATTACGATATTGATTGATGTGCCCTGTCGGAATATACATACTAATCCATTTCTCTTTTCGCTGGCATAAACTCTCCAACACCTTTTGCCTTATCTTACTTGCCTCATAAGTGTTAAACCGAAACGCAAGGGCAATAACCACTTCAAGATTGTAGTATGTAGCCCAACTTTTAGGCGTTGCCAAATCGCATCGTTGAGTGGTCACAGGGCAAAGTGTTTCACTCTTATATATCGCTCTGATGGCGGCTCGGAATGTTGGGGCTATCACCCCGAACAACTCCACCAATTCCATTTCAGACATCCAAACATTATCGCTTGGGATATTCACTTTGCCACTTTCGCTGATTGTTATTATTGCTCGTTCCATAGTTACATTGCTATTGAAATTTCACTAAACGATTGATTAAGCCTATTGCCGAACATTGTCAAATCTTTGTCAATCTTCTCTGTGGTTATCTTGGCATACTTTTGTGTTGTGGTAATGTTCGTATGCCCCAATACTCGGCTTACACTCTCAATGGGAACTCCCTTACTCAGAGCAAGCGTAGCAAATCCATGGCGAGCAGTGTGGAAACAAAGTCAAAAAGCATCAGGAAACAGATATGCGCAAGACAAACGCAACCCGTTGAAAACAAGCGTTTTTTCATCATTCTGCCATATCAGTAAAAGGCAATGCGGTGTGGAATACGGAGAGGTTTCAGTTACCAAAGCGTTAGCCATGCTGTTTCCAAAATCCGATTGGTAACGGTGGGCAAATCAAATACTTCGGCTCTGGCGTGCTTTTCACTGTTCTGCAATGTTTTACAAATCAATGAACGCTTACCCGTGAATTAATTTTGCAACAAAAACAGTAAGCGTATGAAGATTGAGAAATTCAAGGTGCTGCTCTACCTGAAAAGGAGCGTGACGGACAAGTCGGGCAAAGCCCCGATAATGGGAAGGATTACAGTGAACCGGACAATGGCGCAGTTCAGTTGCAAGCTGTCCTGTGCGCCGGAGTTGTGGAACGCGAGGGAAAGCCGTCTGGACGGCAAGAGCCGGGAAGCAGTGGAGACGAACGCGAGGATAGACAGGCTGCTGATGTCCATAAACACTGCGTTCGACACACTCGTCAGCCGCAGGACGGATTTTGACGCGGCAGCGGTCAGGGACATGTTCCAAGGAGGCATGGAAAACCGCATGACACTTCTGAAACTACTCGACAGGCATATTGAGGAAATCAAGTCGCTCATCGGGACGGAGTATTCCTCCCGTACCCTGCCGAACTACGTATATACCCGGAGAAGGCTGGCAGAGTTCATCGCCAAGCGGCACAAGGTCGCCGACCTTGCCTTCTGCCAGTTGAACGAGCAGTTCATACGGGAGTTTCAGGAATATGTAGTCATTGAGAGCGGGCTGGGCATAGAAACGGTGCGCCACTACCTGTCCGTGTTGAAAAAGGTCTGCCGCATCGCTTTCAAGGAAGGTCATGCGGACATCTGCCACTTCGAGCATTATCCGCTCCCGAGACAGAAGGAGCGTACCCCGAGGGCGTTGAGCCGTGAGGACTTCGAGAGGCTGCGCGACTTGGAGATAGAGGAACACCGCTGGTCGCACAACGTCACCCGCGACCTTTTCCTCTTTGCCTGCTATACGGGTACTTCATACATTGACGCGGTTTCCATCACGCCCGACAACCTCTCCAAAGACGATGACGGTGCATTGTGGCTGAAATACCAGCGCGGCAAGAACGGCAAGCTCTCTCGTGTGAAGCTGCTGCCCGAAGCCATCGAACTGATAGAGAAATACCGCAGCAAGTCGCGCAAGACGCTGTTCCCTCATATAGAACATGCCGCGTTGATGTGGAACCTTTCAAGCCTGAGGGTCATGGCAGGGATTAAAGGTCCGCTCACCTACCATATGGGGCGGCACTCATTCTCGACCCTGATAACGCTTGAGAACGGCGTGCCCATCGAAACGGTGAGCAAGATGCTCGGACACTCGGATATCAGCACCACGCAGATATACGCGCGTGTCACTCCGAAAAAACTGTTCGACGATATGGACAGGTACATCGAGGCGACCAAGGACATGAAACTTATTCTTTAACCCACTAAAAAATTACAATTATGCGCAGCACATTCAACATATTGTACTACATCAACCGTAACAGGGTGAAGGTGGACGGAACCACCGCCATCCAGTGCCGTATTTCCATAGACGGCAGACAGAATGCTTTTTCAACGGGTATCTACTGCAAGGCGGAGGACTGGAACGCCAAGACGGGTGAAACAAGGGAACAACGTACCAACAACAGGCTGGACGAACTTCGGAAACGTATCGGGCAGGCGTATGACGACCTGCTGAGAAGGGACGGGGTGGTCAGTGCGGAACTGTTGAAGAATGAAATCACCAAGGTGAACGCCGCACCCACGACCCTGCTGCAAATTGGGGAGGAGGAACGGGAACGGCTGAAGGTGCGCTCGAAGGAAATCAACTCCACTTCCAGCTACCGCCAGTCCAAGAGTACGCAGGCTTACCTGCGTGAGTATCTGTTGTCCTTGAAAATGAAGGACATTGCCCTTGAAGACGTCACGGAGGACTTCGGCTACGGCTTCAAACAGTATGTAAAGGAGAAAGGATGCAGAGCCTCCCATGTGAACCACTGCATGACATGGCTCAACAGGCTACTCTACATCGCGGTGGACAAGGGGCTGCTCCGCTTCAACCCTACGGTGGACGTGCCTTACGAAAAGAAGGACGCACCGCAACTCAGGCATATCAGCCGCAGCCAGTTGATGTATATCATGGAGCATCCCATGACGAACAAGTGGCAGGAACTGGTGCGCAGGACGTTCATCTTCTCGGCGTTCACCGCACTTTCGTATGTGGACGTGCAGGAACTTTATCCGCGCCATATCGACAGGACGGCTGACGGCAGGCGGTATATCCGCATCCTGCGCAAGAAGACGGGCGTGGAGTCGTTCATCCCCCTACATCCGGTGGCGGAACAGATACTCGACCTTTATAACACTGAGGACGACACCAAGCCCGTTTTCCCGATGCCAAACCGCGACATGATTTGGTATGCCATCCATGAAATCGGAGTGCTGGCGGGAGTGAAAGGCTCGCTCAGCTACCATCAAAGCCGCCACACCTTCGGAACCCTGATGATGTCCGCAGGGATACCGATAGAAAGCATCAGCAAGATGATGGGACACACTAATATCCGAACCACGCAGACATACGCGAAGGTGACGGACGACAAGATATCAGAGGACATGGACAGGCTGATGCAGGTCAGGAAAGCCAACGGGTTGACGAAAAACACTGATAGATGAGTATGGAAAGAGGAATAATCACAATCACTGAAAACGGGGCGGTCACGATGCCGACCGCTCCCATCTGGATGACACAGCAGGAAATGTCCGATGCGTTCAATGTGTTCGGCTGCGACATCCGCAAGACTATACACACTATCTACAAAAACATGGAATTGTTGGAAAGTGAAACGAAGCGGCACGTCAGGCAGGACGGCAGGATTCGCTACGATGTTTACAGCCTTGAAATGGTAATAGCCGTAGCTTTCAAGTTACGGAGCCACGAAGCAATGGCTTTCCGAAAGTTCATCATGGGAAGGCTATGCACAGCAAGCCGTGAAAAGTCTGTCCATTTGTTCTTTTCGCTATCCACAGCTAATCCACGGTGTATGTGTTAGCGGTCAGGATATAACATTACGCAAAGAAAGCCGATGGGCGACAAGTGAATTGTCCCGTCCATCGGCTTTCTTTGTTTTTGCACATTCAGATTTACGTATCCAAGCGGTATGCGTTCCGATACCCACTCATCACCATCTTTTCGATGTCCGATTCCTTGTACAGGATTTTACCGCCCAACTGGTAGTAGGATACCATCCCGTTGTTGCGGTAGTCCTGCAAGGTGCGTCGGCTCACTTTGAGCCATGCCGACACCTCCTTGTCCGTCAGGAATTGTTCGTTACTTGGCGAAGCCTTATGCTCCGCGTCCATTCTTTCGATGCCTTCAAACAAGGCATCCAGTTTTCCGATGAAGCCGACCTCCAGTTCACGGTCGGCAAGAATCAAGTCGTTCATAATTTACAGTGGATTTAGTGGTTGTACATTGTGTTTTCTGATTAGATGCTACAGCCACGATAGGCTGCATCCTTACGCCTGTCCTCCACGAGCCGGACGATGCACTGCACGTCCTCCGGCTTGTAGAAAATCTTGTGCCCTATCTGCGAGTAAGCCAGCGTACCGTTGTCGCGGAGCGTCTGCAAGGTTCGCGGACTGATGCGCAACTGTTGGCAGACCTCTTGGTTGTCCATCCAACGGCTGAGCCGTTTCCCCTCTCTCTTGTGGAGGATTTCATTCACCCGGTCGGACAGGCGGTTGAGCTTGCCGACCATTTCCTCATACTTGCTTTTTGAAATGATTACTACTTCCATACTCATTATATTTACTGTTTGTTCTTCTTTTTGTCTGCAAAGTAAATCCGTTGTTCGCTTGAAACAATGGCTTTGCAATGAGGTGGCAGCTTGTGGCAGCAAGTGGTCGGGAGTGGCGTTATTCGCCTGACCTACGATGGCTGTTCCAAGCGTCCGTGATGCAAAGAAAAGTGAAGTCCGGCATAATCCAATCACTTTACATCAGCGTGGCAGCATTTGGCGTTGGTGTGGCACTTCGTGGCGTTCTTCGGTTTCTAATACCGCCCGAAAATATGTCCTTCGGGTTTCCTAAAAGCCATATCCTTAAAATCCGCCCTGACCGCTCCAATTAAGCCCTTAAAATTCCCAATGCCCGTTTCATGCACAATGGCAAAACGGCGCAGTGCGAACCGTTCCGGCAATGTGTAAAGTGCAAAAACATACATTGTTGCCACAGCCAATCCATTTGTTTGACAGCCTGCAATACAGACATTTCCTTTGCAACCGATAATCGGTCAACTGTGCGCACAACGACCAACATTGTTAAACATTTAATTCAAACAAGTATGAAGAAAAATTTAAGCAGCCAAAGTATGGATGCAGCATTGCAGGATTTTTTAGGCAACAAGCCGAGTATGGAAACTCAGAAACCCGAACCACAGCCTGCCGACACGCAGGAGCAAGCAAGTGGGGCTGTGCAGGAAAAAGCAGATGAAGCCGTGCCGGAACAGGCAGACGAAACTCCGCAGGTGGTACGCCGCATCAGCGGCAAGCAGCGACGGGCATCGTTGGAGGAGTACAAGGAGGAATTTCTCCGCGTTCCGTCCATTGAAGACCGCAAGCCCGTATTCCTCAGCCGCAGCACGCGCGACGCCCTTGACCGCATCGTCCGCATGTTCGGTGAGCGGCGGATGAGCGTATCTGGACTGGTGGAGAACATCGCGCGGCAGCACCTTGCCACCTATGGGGAAGACATCGAGGCATGGCGTAAACTCTGAGAATTAAGAGGTGGATTGACGGGGCGCAATTCAGAGTTACCCTGAACCTGTCCAACGGAGTTTTGAGGGGAGCAAGTTTGTGTTTCGGGCATACCGAAACCGCCTGCTCCCACTCCGAAACTCCGTGGAAGCTACATCCCGTTGGTCTATAATGTATGCATACTTTAATCATTTGAAATCAATGGAACAGAAACGAAAAACTGGCAACAGAAACAAGGGAGGTCGCCCTAAGAAGGGAGCGGCAGACAAGCTGAAATACCGCCTCACGGTGAAGATGGCGACATCGGACTACTACGCGCTGAAAGGCAAGGCACGGAGCGCAGGCATATCCGCCGGGGAGTTCTTGCGCCGTTGCATGAGGGACGGGCAGGTGAAGGAACGGCTCACGCCGGAACATACGGGCTATGTCCGCCAACTCTGCGGCATGGCGAACAATCTGAACCAGCTTGCGCACAAGGCGAACGCAGCGGGTTTCGTCACGGTGAGGATGGAGTGCCGCATACTCGTGGCACGTATCGAAGAAGTGCTGAATTTAATCCTCTTATGACAGCCGGATATGATAGCTAAAATCGTAAAGGGAAGCAGTTTCAAGGGTGTGGTAAACTACATCCTTGACAAGGAAAAGGACGCTAAAATCCTCGCCTGTGACGGTCTGTTTGCCGAGGACAAGGACACGATAGCCATGAGCTTCGAGGCACAATCAAAGATGAATCCAAAGGTAACGAAGCCTGTCGGACACATCTCGTTGGCTTTTTCTAAGGAAGACGAACACCTCCTGACCGACCGCGCAATGGCTGGAATAGCGTTGGAATACCTGAAGGAAATGGGGATAACCGACACGCAGATACTCATCGTGCGCCACTTCGACAAGGAGCATCCGCACGTACATATAGCGTTCAACCGAATCGCCAATAATGGCAGGACAATCAGTGACCGCAACGAGCGGATACGCAGCGCACGCATCTGCAAGGAACTGACGAAGAAATATAACCTGTACTTTGCCAACGGCAAGGAACGAGTGAAGCAGCACCGCCTGAAAGAGCCGGACAAAACCAAGTACGGGCTTTATTCCATTCTTAAATCGGAGGTTTCAAGGTGCGGAAACTGGCGGCAATTAGCCGCTAATTTGGAGAAACAAGGCGTGGATATGCGGTTCAAGTACAAGGGCAAGTCGGACGAGGTGCAAGGTGTAATTTTCACCATGAACGGCTATTCGTTCAGCGGCTCCAAGATTGACAGGCGTTTCAGCTATTCCAAGATAGATGCTGCATTGGAACGTAACAGACATACCGAGCGAATGGAAATGCAATGGTCTTCACACCATGAAGAACTGCCCACGTTTCAACCTGAATCAAGGGGCAACGATGATTTGTACAACAGCTCGATTGGTCTTTTCATGCCGGACAATGCAAACGCTCAGGCGGATGAAAACTATTTTGAGGAAGAATTAAAACGCAGGAACAAGAAAAAGAAACAACGTAAAATAAGATTTTAAATATGGACAACAATGAAGTTTACACACTCTTCGAGGACATCAAGAATGACCTCAATGGTATCAACGGGAAGTTGGAGAACGCTCCAAAAGTAACAAATGACCAGTCTGGCGGACAACCTCAGGCGATGGACTTGAACCCCATAAAGGAGCTGTTTGACAGTTCCGCAAGGGAGCATCAGGCAGAGACCAAAGCCATGCTGACCAAATTTGCGGAAGCGGAAGTTTACGCGTCGAACAGGATTCTACACTTGTTGCGAAACATGAAAGATTTGTTTGCCCGGAGTTCGGAAGAACAGAAAAACGAGCCGCAGGAACATATCCACCACCACAGCTTTGACATCCAGTCAAGCAAGGTATTTTCTCTTTTGGTCGGCATGGGCATCGTGTGCAGCCTTTCCATCTGGGGAAACATCGAGCTATGGAAATCCAAACGGCAATATGCGGACGATGCGTTGAAGTTCCGTGTCATCCGTTCATGGGGAGGCTGCAATGCCAATCATATTCTTTGGCTGAATGACGTGTTCGACATCCACCGCAACGAAGAAACCATTGACTGGATACGACAGGAAGCTGACGGCTACGACAAAGGGTTAAAGACCTTGTCGGACAGTCTGATGCAGGAGAAATTGAAAGTGACACGAATAAATGGTAATAACAAAAAGTAACGTGAATGGCATCGGTAAAAGTGAAATTCCGTCCTTCTTCCGTAAACGGCAAGGAGGCCAGCATCTACTATCAGGTAATACACAACCGCGCGGTCCGCCAAATCAAGACGGATTGCCGGATATTTGAAAGCGAATGGAACGGCAAAACATCGGCGGTTGCCGTTTCTGCTTTGGCGAGCAATGAGCGTAAGAGCTACCTGCAATCGGTTGCAAGCCGAATTGAATGGGATGTAAAACGCCTAACGACAATCATTTCATTGCTTGAAAAAGGGAACAAAAGCTATACAGTAGACGACATCCTCATGAAATTCAACAGGCAATCGGACGGACAATCCCTATTCCTTTTCATGCAAGGCATCATCGGACAGTTAAAGCGGCTGAACAGAATCCGCACGTCGGAAACATACGCCGCCACGCTCTCCAGTTTCATGAAGTTCCGTGATGGTCAGGACATTCTTCTGTGTGAGATAGATGGTGATATAATGATGCTCTATGAGGCATGGCTGAAAGCCAACGGCAACTGCCCCAATACCACTTCGTTCTATATGCGCATACTCCGTGCCGTCTATAACCGTGCCGTGGAAAAGGAACTGACGGAACAGAAATATCCTTTCAAGCACGTCTATACAGGCATCGACAAGACCGTGAAGCGTGCCGTACCATTGAAGGCAATTAAACGCATCAAGGAGCTTGACCTGACACTGAAACCTCATCTGGACTATGCAAGGGATATGTTCCTCTTCTCGTTCTATACCCGTGGCATGTCGTTCATCGACATGGCTTATCTAAAGAAGTCGGACTTGAAGAACGGCATCCTGACATACCGCAGAAGAAAGACGGGGCAGCAACTTACCATTAAGTGGGAGAAGTGCATGGAGGAAATCGTGACCAAATACGAAGACCGTTCCGCCACACAATATATGTTGCCGATAATCACCAGTCCGTTTGCCAATGAACGTGTACAATACAGAAATGCCCTTTACCGAGTAAACACAGCACTGAAAGAGGTCGCAAGGCTCGTGAATATATCCATTCCATTGACCATGTATTGTGCCCGCCACGGTTGGGCAAATATTGCCAAAAGCAAAAACATACCGCTTTCAGTCATCAGTGAGGGCATGGGACATGACTCTGAGGAAACAACGCGCATCTACCTCGCCTCGCTTGATACGAGCGTGGTGGACAGAGCGAACAGTCTTATACTGAAAGACTTGTGATTTATATGTTGGAATCTGTGTTTTGCAAATGCTTTCATCTCTTGATTAGAGATAATGGCAAGTGTGCAAATATACGAAAAATAGGGCTATTTCTTGCAGAATATCCATAAAAACTGCTTTCTATCAAGTAAAAAAAGCACATTTTGTTTAGCATTACCCTTTGTGCGAGTTATAAGTCACTGTATGCCAATACTTGTTTCATGACATTTCTCTCTAATCAAGAGTTGAATGTACGCAAGGATTTTAAGCATTGTAACACTATGGAACTGCCCGTACAGTTTGACAACATAAACCGCCGTGTCGTGGACGACCTCAAGGAGAAACTTACCGCCGCAAGCAGCCTGTCTGTCGCGGCGGCAAGTTTTTCCATCTATGCCTTTGAAGCATTGAAAAAGGAGTTGGAAGCGGTGCACGAGTTGCGTTTTATTTTCACTTCGCCCGCCTTTAATAAGGAAACGGCAAAGAAACAGCAGCGTGAGTTTTACATCCCAAAGCTGAACCGCGAGCGTAACCTTTACGGTTCCGAATTCGAGATACGTCTGCGCAATCAGTTATCACAGAAGGCCATCGCCCGTGAGTGTGCAGAGTGGATTCGCCACAAGGTACGCTTCAAAAGCAATGTATCGGGCGGAGTAATGAACGGCTTTATGAACGTGGCCGACGGCAAGGGAAACGATTTTACTTACTTTCCGTTCAATGAGTTCACCACTACCGAGCTTGGCATCGAGCGCGGCAACAATCTCTGTCCGGGCGTCATGCGCTTGCCGTCACCATACGCCGAACAGTACATCAGGAATTTTGACGAGCTGTGGCGTGACAAAGACCGCTTTCAGGACGTGACAGATACGATAATCGAGAACATCGAGACCGTTTACCGCGAGAACGCGCCGGAGTTCATCTACTTCGTCACGCTCTACAATATCTTCCATGAGTTTCTGGAAGACATCAGTGAAGACGTACTGCCCAATGAAGCAACAGGATTCAAGAACAGTGAAATCTGGGGTAAGCTCTATAATTTCCAGCGTGATGCCGCCCTTGCCATCATCAACAAACTGGAGAAATACAACGGTTGCATCCTTGCCGACAGCGTGGGCTTGGGCAAGACGTTTACGGCACTGGCAGTCATCAAGTATTACGAGAATCGCAACAAGTCGGTGCTGGTGCTTTGCCCGAAGAAACTCAACGACAACTGGATAACCTACCGCAGCAACTACGTGAACAACCCGATAGCCCGTGACCGCCTGCGCTACGACATTCTGTTCCATACCGACCTGTCGCGTGATACGGGCAGGACCAACGGTCTTGACCTCTCGCACATCAACTGGGGCAATTATGACCTTGTGGTTATCGACGAAAGCCACAACTTCCGTAACGGCGGCAAGGTGACGACCGACGATGATGACAACCCGAAAGAGAACCGTTACCTGCGTCTGATGAACCGAGTGATGCGACAGGGCGTGAAAACAAAGGTGCTGATGCTTTCTGCCACACCCGTGAACAACCGCTTCAACGACCTGAAGAACCAGTTGCAGCTTGCTTACGAGGGCGATGCGTCGAACATTGACGGTTTGCTTAGCACCAAGAACAGCATAGACGACATCTTCCGTCAGGCGCAGACGGTCTATAACCGTTGGAGCAAGCTGCCAGCCGAAGAACGTACCGCCAAGGCATTACAGGACGCATTGAGCTTCGATTTCTTCGAGGTGCTCGATGCCGTCACCATTGCCCGAAGCCGCAAGCATATCGAGCAGTATTACGATACGGCAGGCATCGGCAAGTTTCCTCATCGTTTGCCGCCACTGTCGCGCCGCCCCAAGCTGACCGACTTGGACAATGCCGTTACCTACAACGACATATACAATCTTATCCAAAAGCTAAATCTTGCCATCTATACGCCCTCTGATTTCATCCTGCCGTCAAAGCGTTACAAGTATATGACTGGTAAGGAAAGCGACAAGGATTTTTATACCGGACTGTCAATGTCTGGACGAGAGCGTGGCATACGCCGTCTGATGTGCATCAACCTGCTGAAACGCTTGGAGAGTTCGGTAGCCTCGTTCCGTCTTACCGTGGAGCGTGTAAGGGAACAGGTAAACGGTATATTGGAGAAAATTGGCAAGGCAGATTTAAACAATGTAACGGTGGATGGTGATTTGACGCCCGACGGCTTGGATATGGATGACAGCGAGAGTGACGTGTTCATCGGCAACAAGAAAGGGAAAGTCTGCCTTGCCGACATGGACTATATTTCTTGGAGCGGATATTTGGAAAAAGACTTGAAGACGCTTGACCAACTCTTGCAGAAGATTTCAGCCATTACGCCTGCGTATGACGGCAAACTCGCCCAACTGAAAGCTGATTTGCAAGAGAAGTTCACGCATCCCATAAACGGCAACAACAAGAAAGTTATCATCTTCACAGCTTTTTCAGACACGGCGGTTTACCTCTATGATAACCTTGCGCCTTACATCAAGGAGCGTTTCAATATGGACACCGCCCTTGTGACGGGTGATGTGGAGGCACGCTCCACGCTGAAGCTGAAGGCAAGGCAGAAACTCGATTTCAACACCGTACTCACTCTTTTCTCTCCTGTCAGTAAGGAGAAAGCCGCCATCTTTCCAGACACCGACGGAGAGATTGACGTGCTCATTGCCACCGACTGCATCAGCGAGGGGCAGAACTTGCAGGACTGCGACTATCTGGTGAACTTCGACATCCACTGGAATCCCGTGCGCATCATCCAGCGTTTCGGGCGAATCGACCGCATCGGCTCGCGCAACGCCGTCATACAGATGGTGAATTACTGGCCTGACGTGTCGCTTGACGAGTACATCAACCTGAAAGCCCGTGTGGAAGCGCGAATGAAGGTGTCGGTGCTTACTGCCACTGGCGACGACAATCCATTGACCACCGAGGAGCAGAACGACCTCGATTATCGTAAGGAACAACTGCAACGCCTGCAACATGAAGTAATAGACCTTGAGGATATGAACACGGGCGTGTCAATCATGGATTTGGGGCTGAACGAGTTTCGCCTCGACCTGTTGGCTTACATGAAAGACAATCCCGACGTGGAGCACACACCCAACGGACTTCATGCCGTGACACGCTGTCGGAAAGATACGCCCGAAGGTGTCATCTTCGTGCTGAAATCGCGCAAAGACGCACTGCCCCTCGACGTAAAGAACCGCCTGCACCCGTTTTACATGGTCTATATTGACATGGACGGCAACGTGGTCATCAACCACCTTTCGCCGAAAGACTTGCTCGACCGCTTCCGCTCGTTGTGCAAGGGCAAGGCGGAGCCGGACAAGAACTTGTGCCACTTATTCAATAAGGAAACACGCGACGGCGCGGACATGAGCCGTTACTCAAAACTATTAACCCAAGCGGTGGAAAGTATCGTGCAGACCAAGGATGTGAGTGACATGGAGAGCTTCCTCACAGGGGCGCAGACGACGCTGTTCACGGGACGCAAGGCCGAGCCTGACGACTTCGAGTTGATAGATTTCCTCGTTGTAAGAAAGGAGGATGGCGTATGTTAGGACTGCCAAAGGCGACCGAGACCAACCGCCAACTGCCCAAGACGCTTGTCTATAAACAGTTCGGCTTGACCGCGCAACAGCGTGACCACTTCGATGCAGACATCAGCCGCATGGCTATCGTAAACGTCGTTTCTCCTGATACCGTTCCGGCATTGGCGGCAGGGGAAAGCGTCAAATCATTCTACGTGCTTGCCGTTTTGCTGAAGCGCAAGGATTACGATGCTAAGAATATCGCCATGCTTGCCAAACTTATTCCGCAACATCTTCTTTTCGCCTTGCAATATGAGGATGAGATACAGCTTTCCATATTCCAAGAAAAGCTGTTCGTTTTACCGTGGCATAATGCCTCCAATCTACCGGTTTTATCTCTGAACGGTTTGAACTTAGACCGAGTATGGGATAACATTGTCACCACTGTTGGCGACTTTTCCATCCAAGGGGGAAACACGCTAAAGGAGCAAATCCAACAGGACGAGGCGCAAGCAAAACTGTGTAAACAAATCGAGCTGTTGGAGAAGCGGTGCAGACAAGAACGACAGCCGAGGCGGAAAGCTGAATTATTTGAAGAATTGAAACGATTAAAAACTAATATATAATGGAAAAGTATAAACAGGTAAACCGCAACATTAGATTTGATAGCCGGGAATTATCAAGTCCGTACAGATGCAAATTTGGTGATAAAAATATGTTTGACATTTTACGAGTTACATGCACGTATGGTTCTGAAGTCCGTGCCTATGAGATAGAATCAAAATATCTTCCCGATACAGATTCCATTTATTTTTATGCACACCCCAAAGATAATTCATTTACAATACAATGGAGGTCGAAAGATGTTGAATCTCATATAAAACGAGTAAAATGATGGAAAGATTGAAGATGCAGAGCCTTGACGTTACAGGCTCCAAGATAGATAAGATAGCGAAGCTATTTCCGCAGTGCGTGACGGAACATAAGGATAAGGACGGCAAGACAGTGCTTGGCATTGACTTCGAGAAACTGCGCGATGAACTGTCTGCCGACGTGATTGACGAGGGCGAGGAGCGCTACCAGTTTACGTGGCCGGACAAGAGAGCGCACGCACACTTGGCGAATACTCAAACAACTAAGACATTACGCCCTTGCCGTGAGGAGAGCGTGGACTTCGACAATACGCAGAATCTTTATATTGAAGGTGACAACCTTGATGTACTGAAAGTTATCCGTGAAACTTATCTTGGCAAAGTCAAGATGATTTATATTGACCCGCCTTATAACACGGGAAACGACTTTGTTTACAACGATGACTTTTCGCAAGACGCTGACGAATACCAAGAAAACAGTGGGCAACTTGATGAAGAAGGCAATCGCTTGGTGCAGAACACAGAATCAAACGGACGATTCCATACGGACTGGCTCAATATGATTTATCCAAGATTGAAAGTAGCTAAAGATTTGCTTACAAAGGACGGCGTAATTTTTATTTCAATTGATGATAACGAATTGACAAATTTAAAAAGCATTTGTGATGAAATCTTCAGTAATTCAAATTTTATAGGAATCCTATCTGTAGAAAATAATCCGAAAGGGCGCAAAAACTCATCATACATATCCGTTAGTTCTGAGTATTGCGTAATTTATGCAAAAAATAAAGAGTATTCATCTTTCTTAGAAAATATACCTAAGAGAGCGGATGATATGGTTCTTGATGCTGATGGAAAATATGTTCATGGTAGTGGTAAACGTGTGTTAGTCGGAGAAAACAGCTTCAATAAAATTGTGTCAAATCCTTTATCAGAAAAGAATTATTCTGTTTACTATAATCCGACAACACATGGTTTGATTTTGAGAAAGGAAACTTATCAAGAAAATGATAGAGAATTATTAGACTTAGGCTATACAAAATACTTTTCTCACAATAAAGGAAAATTAGTTGAGAATACCTATACAGAAAACAAATTTAAAGAGTTATTTGTAAATAAGGCTCTCCAATTTTCAAAAGACAAAATATATGAAAAGAATTTCAATGACACAATCAGAATTAAAAGTTTGTTAGTCAATCGAGAGTATGAAGCTATAGTAAAAGGACACAAACAAATGTGGAGTATGGAGTTAACGACAACTGGAGCTGGAACATATTTAAAATCGTTATTTAATATGGAAGAAGCTCCATTCCCTGCTTCTAAAAACATAGGCTATTTAAAGGTTTTAATAACACTTTTCCAAAAAGACGATATCACGATATTGGATTTCTTTTCTGGCTCTTCAACTACAGCAGATGCAGTATTAAGACTCAATGCCGAGGACGGTGGCAGCCGCAAGTTCATCATGGTGCAGTTGCCCGAAAAGACTGATGAAAAGAGCGAGGCATACAAGGCTGGGTATAAGAATATCTGCGAAATAGGCAAGGAACGCATCCGCCGCGCAGGAAAGAAAATCAAGGAAGAGAATGCTGACAAGGAGGGCATAAACAAACTCGATACGGGCTTCCGCGTATTGAAGCTTGACAGCTCGAATATGCAAGACGTGTATTACACGCCAAAGGATTTTACCGAACACGACCTCTTCGCAGACAATGTGAAGCCCGACCGCACAGCGGAAGATTTGCTTTTCCAAGTGATGCTCGACCTCGGCGTGGAGCTTTCCGCCACCATAGAGCAACGGACAATAGACGGCAAGCACGTGTTTTTCGCAAACGACAATTACCTTGTTGCCTGTTTCGACGAAAACATCGCCGAAAGCACCATCACGGAGATAGCCAAGATAAAGCCTTACTATTTCGTAATGCGTGACAGCTCACTTGCTTCTGACAACGTGGCCGATAACTTCGACCAACTATTTGAAACGTACAGCAAGGACACCATACGCAAGATTATCTGAAAATAATAAATCGTCATGAAATCATGGCTTTTTGATTGCAATATGAAACGTGGCAAAACGCGAGGCAAAAGGTGGCAGATGGCAAGGCGAAAGCTACCCGATTGCGATGTGAAAGATGCCCTTTTATAAATTAAGGTCATGATTGACAAAAAGATGAAGAAATGAAATTTCAATTCAAGATACAGCAATACCAGACGGATGCGGTGGAGAATACTATCGGCGTGTTTGCCGGACAACCGTCACACAACCCTGCAGCTTACCGCCGCGACGTGGGACGCGAGCGGCTGGACTTTGAGGAAACTGGCTACCGCAATGCGGAGGTGGAACTGGACGCGAGGCAATTATTGGAGAATATCCGCAAGGTGCAGCGTGAGAGCAACATCCCGTTGTCAGACAAGTTGGTGACTACAAACGGATTGGGCGCGTGCAGCCTCGACATTGAAATGGAAACGGGTACGGGCAAGACTTACGTTTACATCAAGACCATGTTCGAGTTGAACAAGCGTTACGGGTGGAGCAAGTTCATCGTGGTGGTGCCGAGCATCGCCATCCGCGAGGGCGTGGCAAAGAGTTTTTCCATGCTTGAAGACCACTTCATGGAGTTCTACGGACGAAAAGCGCGCTACTTCGTATATGACAGCGGCAACTTGAACAGGCTCGATAGTTTTTCGAGCGACGGTGGCATCAACGTGATGATAATCAACACGCAGGCTTTCGCCGCCTCGCTGAAAGAAGGAGGACGGAGCAAGGAGAGCCGCATCATTTACAGTCGGCGTGATGAGTTCGGTAGCCGCCGACCCATTGACGTGATAGCCGCCAACTGCCCCATTGTAATCATGGACGAGCCGCAGAAGATGGAGGGAGATGCCACGCAAGCAGGCTTGAAACGTTTTATGCCGCTGTTCGTGCTGAACTACTCCGCCACGCACAAGACAAAACACAACACAGTGTATGCACTCGACGCTTTGGACGCATACCAAAAGAAGTTGGTGAAGCGCATACAAGTGAAAGGTTTTGAACTGAAGAACCTGCAAGGGACTAACACCTATCTTTATATTGACAGCATCATTCTGTCGAAGAAAGAACCGCCGATGGTGAGGATAGAACTGGAGGTGAAACGCAATGGAGGCATAAGGCGCGAATCAAGAAAACTGGCTTATGGTGATGACTTGTTTGTTGTGTCCGAGCTTAACCAATACAAGGGCTATGTGATTTCGGACATAAATCCGTTCCGTAACACGGTGACATTTCTCAACGGCGTGACGCTGCACAAAGGCGAAGTGGTGGGCGACGTGAGCGAACTTGCCCTACAAAGGGTGCAGATACGCGAGACCATCCGTTCACACTTTGAGAAAGAGCGCGAATTGTTTGAAAAAGGCATTAAGACCCTTTCGCTGTTCTTTATTGACGAGGTGGCGAAATACAAAAGCTATGACGAACAAGGCAACGAAGTGAAAGGCATTTTCCAACAAATCTTCGAGGAGGAATATACCAACCTGCTGAACGATAACCTCTCGCTATTCGATGACGCTTACCAAGCATATTTGCGTCGTTTCTCCGTGCAGGAAATTCACAACGGATATTTCTCCATCGACAAGAAGAGCGGGCACGCCATTGATAGCAAGACGGGAAGGAAGAGCGACTATTCTGATGACATATCCGCTTACGACCTCATCTTGAAGAACAAAGAACGCTTGTTGAGCTTCGACGAACCTACCCGTTTTATCTTTTCACATTCGGCATTGCGCGAGGGCTGGGATAATCCCAACGTGTTCCAAATATGCACGTTGCGTCACAGCAATTCGGAAGTGAACAAGCGGCAGGAAGTGGGGCGCGGACTTCGCCTGTGCGTTGACAAGGATGGCAACCGTATGGACTATGAAACGCTGGGCGACAGCGTACATGACATCAACAGGCTGACCGTCATAGCCAACGAAAGTTACAGCACCTTTGTGGACGACCTGCAAAAGAAAACGCGCGAATCATTGCGTGAGCGTCCGAGATTTGCCACAGTTGATTACTTTAAGGGAAAGACGTTGCTGCTCGCCGATGGCACGAAGCACACTATCACGGACATGGAGGCAGTATCAATCCAAGCCTATCTTTACGACAACGAATATATTGATGAAAATGGCTTGGTGACGCAACGCTACAAGAATGACTTGCAGGAAAACCGCTTAGCGGCATTGCCACATAAGTTAGAGTCGATGACGCAAGGCATTCAAGCACTTGTACAAAGCACATTCGACGAGAACATCCTGCTTAATGAGATGATAGAAGACGGCAACCAAACGCAGTCGCCCGAAAACAAGCTGAACGAGAACTTTGCCAAGAAGGAGTTTCAGGAGCTATGGCATAACATCAACCACAAGTATGTCTATACCGTACATTATGACAGTGACGAACTTGTCCGCAAAGCCGTAGCCGCCATTGACAAGGAACTGTACGTGACGGAACTGAAATACATCATGACCGAAGGTGAGCAACAGGCGGCAGACCAATTCGGTGCTACGCACACCACGACGAAACGGATAGGCACAGTAAGCACATCAACCGTAAAGTACGACCTTGTGGGTGAGATAGCCAAGGGCGCGACGCTGACACGCCGCACGGTGGTGGCCATCCTGAAAGGCATCAGCCAAGCCAAGCTGTACATGTTCCGCAACAACCCGGAAGAATTTATAAGAAAGACAATCCGCATCATCAAGGAACAGAAAGCCACAATGATTGTGGAACACATCAGTTACAACAAGATAGCGGAAGCATACGACAGTACCATCTTCACGCAGGAGAAACACACGCAGCCGATAGAGAAGGCATACGCGGCAAAGAAGCACGTCATGGACTATGTGTTCCCAGACAGCAAGGGCGAAGCCGAATTTGCCGAAAACCTTGACGGAGCGACCGAGGTATGTGTTTATGCCAAGCTGCCCCGTGCGTTTCAAATCCCCACACCCGTCGGCAACTATGCGCCCGATTGGGCAATCGCTTTCAACAAGGGCACGGTGAAACACATCTTCTTCATTGCCGAGACCAAAGGCTCAATGGGTACAATGGAACTGCGTGGTGTAGAGAAAGCCAAGATTGAATGTGCAGAAAAACTGTTTAATGATGTTTCAACCAGTCACGTGCGCTATCACCAAGTAAAGAGCTATCAGAATCTGCTGGATGTAATGAAGAAGCTGGAGTAAATAAAATGTTTTAATTATTATAGTATGACAGGAGTGGGATAGTATTTATGTGAAACACTATCCCACATGTTTTACATTTCTTAGGGGTATTCAGTAAATATCCCTAAAAAACATAATGGCATATGAAGATGGTAGACTATACCCCCTCCATATGTCATTTTCATTGTAGTTTTTCGTTGTTTTCTCACATAATTCTATCCGTCAAGACATGACACTCCTGAAGAAGCCGGATGACCTCTTCTGATTCAGTCAGTAAAATCATGTCATGCTGCTTTAACCGTCCTGTTCCTGATCTTGTCAATCATCCGTACGGCATTAGCCGTATGTATTCCGAAAAAGATCCACAGGATTTCCGTCTTCCTGTTCCGTGCCTTTATCCTTGAGAGCGAGTAATGCTGCTTCTGTGTGCCGAAGCTGCCTTCAAGCCGGGTGGCCCTCTCCCTTGAGAGTTCACTTCTGAGAACCTTCCTCAAGGATTCATCTTTTGCCGTTCTTCCCTTGCGTACGAAGGACGTGGAGATTCCGTATTTCGTGCAGAACTTCCTGTTGGCGTTATTGGCATATATGGAATCGGCAGCCACACATCTTACCCTCACGTTCATGAGTTTCTGCTGCATACGGATACAGTCTTTCAAACGTATACCCTCATTGAAAGCCTTGAACGAGAGGTGTTCGATGAACGATATGCCGTCTACCTGTATATTGTTCACTTTTGCACCGAACTCGACGGATTTGGTTTCCTTGCCTCTGACGATGGGACGTACATAATGACGGTCAATGCTTACAATGCGGTCACTGACCTTCCGCCCTTCAAACATTTCCTTCTCCTGTACAAGAACCTTTCTGATAACGGACAGCTGCTTCCGGTAATCCGGTGTATATCGGAGTGCGGCTCCGTACTCTCTATGGATTCCATCCCTCTGTATGAGGAGTTTTTCAAGGAGTCTGATCATACGGCGCTTGAGCATTCTTGTCCTTGATGCCTTTCTTTTTCTTTTCTTGCTGTAGGACAGATAAGATGCTGCCACATCCGCATATTTGTTGCGCGGACGCCTTATGCCGAGTTCCCCGCAATGCTTACAGATATGCCTGTAGAGCCATTCGAGACTTTCCCAGAGGAGTTTCATATCTGTCGGGAAACGCATATGGCTCTCGTAGCATGTGGCGTCTGTCATGCACACGTGAAGGTTCTCAAGATATGGTTTCCAGTGTGTGGCAAGTATCTCCTGAAGGGGGGCAATATCAAGACGGGATGCGATCTCATTACGGATAGCGCTGACTATCTTGTAGTTGGTCACAGGCATGGATGGGTCTATCATGATTCCGCAGAACATCTGGTAGTGTATGTTCCCGTTCAGATGTTCCACCAGTTGCCTGTCAGAAAATCCGGTATAGGCTTTCAGGACCATGAGGGCAATCTTTGACGAAGGGCTGAAAATGTTCCTACGTCCCAGACGCTGCCCGGACAGGCCGATTTCTTTCGCCATATCCTCGAACGGGAACACGGAATGAAGCCTGCCGAGTTCACTTTCATTAAAACTCTTGCGGTATTTTTCCAGAATATCAAATTCTGTAAACCCCAAAGTAGGGTGAATTTCCGAAATATTTTGTATCTTAGCCATATCTTAGTTAATGTATTACCCCCGTTTTAGCCGTCAAACCTTATTTTCGGGGGAATACCTAAAGATACAAAAAAGCCAACTAATTCGCAAAACTTTGTGTATGAATTAGTTGGCTAATTTTATACTATTTACTGAATCTCCCTACTGCATTTTTATACACCTTTAATAATATTGTTCTAAATATCTTTTCATCTGTTCACTGCCTTTTGGACTAACAGCTGTAATTTTTATTGGAAAATCATCTAATGTTATTTCTTGTCTTTCACTAAACTCATTTACAAAGTCGAATATAAGCATCTTGATGTATCATTTATTCCGCGACACATCACGAACGTTCTGCATCGATTTCCATATAGCTCTATCGCCAGCATTTGCTGACATATTCTCCAAGCCTTGGCTTATCTTTTTATACAGTACTATAAAGTCCAGCAACTATTCTTTTTCCCACCTGCTCTTTTAGAAGTGCGAATGGATGCGAATCTATCCCTGTTCCATTCGTTATTCTTTAAATCTCCTGTGAACCTCAACTCTCATCATTCTTCTCTCTGTCTTAAATCGTAACATATCTTCCGATGTCACGCCTTCCTTCAAGTAGGTAGCAAAGTTCTTCACAATCATGGGAATATCTTCTTCCAATAAGTAAAACTCTTTCAACACTTGTATATGAACCATAGCCAACACACTGAATGCATAGCTCAATTCTGGCAAAACCTTTATTACAAATTTTCTCGTCTGCGTCAAGTATGGATCGTTCTTGCTTTCATCAAACGATGCTCCGATTGTTTGCAAATCACAGCCCATAACATATCGTTTTAGTACCGCATACAATTTCCTTATAAAATTAACATTCAGTTCTTGTCCATCACCAAAAAGTTTCAACATCTGTTCCAAGGTGCTCTCGTAAATCAATAACTCTTTCAGTGCAACCGGTCTCTCAAACAGCCAGCAACAATAGAGTTTCAACAAGCCTATAACAGTCAAAGCCCTATCTGCATTTGATTCCTTTAACCAGTGGTAGAAATCTTCCAGTAGCTGTCTGTCGATTCCAGACTTAAGGGACAATTCCAGCAATGCATCTCTTCCGACCTCCCCATATTGAGATGACAGATGGACCATTTTTTCCAGAAACTCATCTGTCCCCTCCTTCCTTTTTCTAAGTTGAAAAGCATAAAGAGATTTAGACAATATCCGTCTTTCATTCTCACCTGCCAAATTCAGTTTCATCAGCACCAACTTCTGCTCCTTGCTCACCTCCACTTCTTCCATGAGCTTTCCAAACGGATCGTTAACCGTTAGACAGTTATCACCCTTGGAGAAGATATTGTTTTTAAGCGAAAACCAGGCATCAGTTAATTCGTTGTTCTGAATTCCGATCACACTATTCGACACCAATATGGCGGCACCTTGCGAACGGAACCCCGCTCTACCGGCCCTTCCTGCTGCATTCAGTATTTCATGGGCATCCATCTGTCCTCTACCGTCTTTATCTACATCATAGCGGTCTTCACCAGCTATCAGCACCACATCTACAGGCAGGTTCACGCCTTGCGCCAAAGTAGCTGTAGCTACCATAATGTCGTGCTTGCCTCTGAACAAGGTTTCCATCACATGCCGTTCTTCTGGTAAAAGCAGCGAATGATGAGGAACGGCACCCATTTCATCTTTTATATATGTACAGTTTGCATTACCAAGCTCTTCATATATACTTCTTATCTTCCTCTGTAATGTCGCTGGATATGATTGAAGTCCTATTTCTCCATCCAATTGCTTTACTAACGAATTCGCTTGCGCCGGGTTTTCCACAAACACAATAATTTTCATCCCTAAAGCCGAAAACTTCTTCGCCAGTTCCTTGGCTACCTGATTCCTGTTGCCTATCAAATTCCAGAACTTATTCACTCCTATTGTCACGTCATGGTCCAATACGGGAGTCAGATAATAATCAGCCATTTTGTCCGACTCCCATGTGTTCTGAAGGCTGAACAAACAATAAGGCGTTGCTGTAAGCCTTTTCTTCAAATTAGATGAAGGCCCTTTCCTATTTCCTCTGTTCTGCTTATCTTGCAATGCGAGTTTCCTCAATTCCAGACATCTATCTAATGGATACACCACACAACCCTGCAACTGACTTGTAGGCTTCCACGCCATCGAGAGATTCAGACACGTTCTTCCAGTTACATCCGCAATCCACTCAGACATTTCCTTCCCATTTTCCACCATTGCAGATGATAACACAAAGTCCGCATCTGGCACAGTACTAAGAAGAGAAACCAGACAGTACATAGCGCCAAGCGATCTATGTCCGTCTTCGCCAATGATGTGAAATTCATCCATCACTACGAGTGTCACTCCCTCGAAAGCAGAAGGTCTTAGAGCTAAAAGCGTAGAGCACCGTTCTGGTGTCATCACTTTCACTGGCTCATCATCTTCCTCTTCTGTCGTAAATTCCTTACCAAGACTTATATCTTTATATTCTTCTGTTTGTAGCAGGTGTTCCATCATGCCCTTAACTTGATATTCCAAAGCATGAGTCGGAACCAAATAAACCGCCTGACCACCGACTGCCACATGCTGGAGTATTTTCAACTCTAATAGTGTTGATTTTCCCGCACCTGTGGGGAATGTTATTACCGATGACACTCCGGCTTTTAGAAAACCTTGTTCAATGGCATTTATATGATTCTGCCACAAATAAGGCCTTTGCACTATCTTGTGCAATATAAGTTCATAATGGTGCGATGTTATCAGGTAGGGTTTTACTCCCCTCAACAAAGAATGATGTTCAAGCACGTTCATTGCCATCAATAGCAGATGGCCCAATCTACTCACACCAACAAAATCAAACCTATATCCAGTTCCCTCATCTTTAAATGTAGCAAGCTGTATTACACTTCTGACATATTGTTGCCAATCGTCACCTTCCCCACCTAACAGTTTATTTGCAAATGCTTTTATTCCAACTGTCAACTGTATCCATAACAACTCTTGAGCATAGAGTTCTAAATCCCCCACTTCCAACCTTGCCTCTTGTATTTCCAGAAGTTCTTTCAATTTACCTTTTGCTAACAAAGAAATACAGGTCTTCAGTTGCCATCCCGCATCACTTTCCCCTTCATATCTCGTTATGTGGTTAGCCAGTTCTTCCGCATCTGCTATATAGCCGCCAACGATAAACATCAGTATTGCTGCAACATCAGCAGGGATAGCATCTGTATCCAACGCCTCCGGTTGTCTTGTTTTCAGTTTATCCATCAGCTTATGCGACATAGCAGCCACGTATGCTATGGCATTCTGCTTTTCTTCAAACTTACCAGACTCAAGATAAAGTTCCAACGTAAAAGCCAGTTCGCTCAAGGTGCGATAGTCATCACCTATTTCCTCCGCTTCAAATTCGAGAATTCCAACCTCATACTTAGTTTTCAGACCAACGATATGGGCATATACCTTCGATAACAGTTGAGGCATGCGTTCTATATCAACACCCTTAACTGGTGGCAGCATTCTTAATATGTCAGCAGTTACCTTATTAAACATCCTTACTCTTCTTTGATTCCAATATCTTTATTACTTTCTGACTGAACCTTTCCATCCATTTTCTAACGTCATCTAGATTAACCGACGCAGCACATCTTCTTTTAACACCACCACCTACCTTCTTGTCATAGTCTTTGTACAAAGCCTTTCTCCCTGCCTCATCATCATGCTCCGACTGACGTGTCACACCTATTCTATACATCCAATACTTGTTGTCCACTATATCGTCTTGTATGTTTATCAAGAAATCTTCGCTTCTGATAATCGAACTCACCTCCGCCAAAACACGACTATCAAATTCGCCATTCTCGAAATCCTCAAATTCTAGGTATATCTGACTTGTAATAATACTCCTAGCGTTCTCTGAACACTTATCCTCACAGAGCACGATGTGTTTTATCATCTTCTTATCATCTATCACCAGAGCAAATCCGTCAATGCCATGCTGTGCCGGAGCAGAGTGCGGAGCATTCATAAAAACCTTTCCGCTGCCGTTATCTTCATGCAGTTTAATCTTCAGCGCTATCCACGAAATCATTTGGAACAGCCATCCATCTCGTTTATATACACCAACTGTATTCAGTTTTTTGATGATACAGTCTATCGCCTTATCTTTCATTGACACCGCACTCGAATCAAGACATTCAATGACACGCGCAATGTGCAGTGAGTTGCCAAGTAATAGCTGTGCTACCCACTCCGCAAGTACATCTTCCTCCACCACATGATAGCTATTGTCTATCACTAATGGAGAACAGTCCATAAGTGTTATTTGTAATGGATATGTATCTGCCATTTTAGTATATGATAATTTTTGAAAGCATGTTATTAAATAACGTGAGTTTGATGAATTATAATTGCCTGTAAATTTGACGATTAGCGAAACTTATTGTAACTTTATAGTGTTCACTTACAAAATATTACAAACAATAATCGCTATGCTTACCAAGGACAAAGTTACAAAATAATTTTGGGTAAATCATCATTTAAGGATGAATTAGTGATAACCATCGACCTTTTTATCAACATTTTACAGTATCATCACAAGAAAGAACATAAATAACTTGTAAACATCTGGAATATTGCGTACCTTTGCGGACAGAAAAGTCGTTCTTTTGATATTATGCAAAATAAAGTAGGACATTGAACTTCGCTCGTTTCCAAATCGTTAGCAGTCAAGCTGCAATTCTTTGCAAGTCGTTTGTTTTCAGTAGGAAATAAAGTTGGGAATGTCTTGTGCAATGGAAGGAAATATCCTTTGCAATTCCGCACTCTTTAATCATCTTTTTCAGCGGTTTACAGATGTTCCAATAGTTCAGATTCGGGAACACAAGTTTATCCTCTTGAAACCTCTCGTAACGCTTGATTATCTGCAACGGAATATCCAGCAACTTCACTTGGAAATTCACCTTTGTCTTGTGTCGCTTGGATAGAATCCATTTCTCTCCGTTTATCTCTACAATATCATCGGTAGTCAGTTCTTTAATATCCACGAATGACAAGGCTGTGAAACTTGCAAACACGAACAGGTCACGAATGTAAGCCAACTTCTTATCCGCAAACTCATGTGTCATTACAGCCTTGATTTCATCTTCTGCAAGATATTGTCGCTCCTTGATATTCTGATTTACCCGATACTGAGCAAACGGATTTCTTGGTGTCAGTCCGTTGTAATGAGCCTTTGACACGATTGTTTTCAGCCACATACAATGCGACCACACACTACCATTGTGTAGTCCTGCATCGGTAGAGAGATAGATTTCATACTCTTTGATGAAGTCAGGAGTAAGTTCAAGCATAGAAATATCGCTTCGCTTGTAGCACTTTTTGATAAATGCTGCCAAATGATTTCATGACCTAACACGCACCTTATAGGAACTTGCAGCACGGTCTATGCCAATACGCTTCTTGAAACTCTCGTTGTCCTTATCAAATGCACTGAGCAATGTTTCGTACTCCGTTCCGATACCTTGATAGGCATTGCGTACCATTTCGGCAGTTACAAACGCTTCTCTATCCGAAATGCGCTGATAATGCTTGATTATTTGAGCCTTTATGTTATCCAACGCCAAATTGATGTCTCGTGCCTCCTTGCTTTTACCTTTTGCCCGATTGCCTTTTGCATCCCACATTGTTTTTGCAATGGTCAGTTTGCAACTGAATTGAGCCACAGAACCATTGATTGTAACTCGTCCCATAATGGGGACAATACCGTTTTTCTCTTTGCTTCCGTTCACATAGAACAGCACCTTAAATGTACTTCGCATAATCCAATTCTTTTTGGTTACAAAATTAGTTATCAGCGAGTTGTACATTGTTATGCAGAATATGGCAGAGAGTAGAAATAAACTCCAACGACCTATAAAATCACCTCGTTATTGGGTAATGATTTGAAAACCGTCCGCTCTCATTACCTTTCATTTCCCTGCACTTTTGCATCAGCGAGGCTTTCATCAAAAGTCCTCATAAGTCATTGAACAGTGCCGCCATCATTATTTTCCCTCATTCGTTAGATTTTTCCAGAGATATTTCCTATATTTGCATATCACTTAACTCCACACATTATGGAAGCTAAACTTTGCCAAAGCTGCGGAATGCCCTTGTCATCTGCAGAAGTACTCGGAACCAATGCCGACGGTAGCCTCAACGAGGAATATTGCACCTATTGCTACCAGCACGGCAATTTTGCACAAGACTGCACTATGGACGAAATGATAGAACATTGTGCACAGTTCACCGACGAATTCAACAAGGATTCCGGAATGAATTTCACTAAAGAGGAAGCCATTGCCGGTATGAAAGAATTCTTCCCGACCTTGAAACGCTGGCAGTCCAAACAATAAACATGCCATCCCGTATCGAGCAGGAAAAACAGACAGTAGAACGGATGGTCCGCCTCTACTGCCGGAAAAAGGAAGGTAACAAGCAATTGTGTCCCCGATGCGAGGAATTGCTGGGATATGCCCGCATTCGTCTTTCACGCTGTCCTTTCGGTGAGAATAAATCCACCTGCAGGCAATGCAGCATTCACTGCTACAAGCCCGAAATGAAAGAACGGATGCGTGAAGTCATGCGGTATGCCGGACCACGGATGCTGTTGTACCATCCCGTGGCGGCACTCCGCCATTTGTGGCAGGAGTATGTCCATCAGTATTTCACCAAACGTTTCGGAGTCCCGCGCCAGGAACAGCACAAACAATAAACCGTATCCTGGTCGTATCCCTCCAACGAGGAGGTGCCGTCCTTAGGTACAATCTCACCTTTGTCAGAGATGTAGACCGGCAGGCGCTCACCTTGTCCGTTCATCACAAAAAATGCCCCCACCTTGCATTGGGGGCATACCATCTTACGCATAATCAATTGAAATAATACAAAAATATAGCCACCCCTTCCAATGCCTTCTTCTTTTCACCTTGTATTTCGATGGCAAACTTTATTTCTGCCTTTGCTACGCCGCGCAGATTCGACAGAGATTGTAAATGGGCAACCAGTCGGATGCTCTGTCCGGACAATACCGCCTGACCGAACTTCATCTTGTCCATACCATAATTAATCATCATCTTCAGGTTGTTCACTTCAATAATCTGGTTCCACAGATATGGCAACATGGACAAGGTGAGATACCCATGTGCAATAGTGCTCTTAAAAGGGCTTTCCACTTTGGCGCGTTCCGTATCGACGTGTATCCACTGATGGTCCAATGTCGCATCAGCAAACAGATTGATACGCTCCTGAGGGAGCTCTACATATTCCGAAACACCGATTTGCTGGCCTACCAGCTTTTCAAAATCCTCGTACGAGTTGATAATCACTTTTTCCATTACTCTCTATTTTATTGATAAATTATAAATTCACACGCTTTATCCACATATCCGCCATTCGTTTATGCCCTGCAGGAGTGGGGTGGATACCGTCCCAAATCCAATAGGTGTCTTGAGAAGCCGGAGCAGTGCCGAGAATTTCATCGAACATCGCATTATAAGGAAGAAATACCGTCTGATAGTCCTTCGCTATCCTCTCTACGATGGCGGCACAGCGACGCACCAGACTATCACGTTCTGCAAAGTCCTCACTCTTACGCATATTGCCGACATTGGCAACAAAAGGAGTGCCCAGCACTATCTTCAATTCCGGATTGGCCTGCAAAGAACGGTCAAGCAAGGAACGGTAACACTTCTCCCATCCTTCAAAATCAAAAGGCTCTTTTTTGTCACCCTGTAGATAGTAATGTACATCGTTTGTCCCCACCAAGACGGAAAGCACATCCGGTTTCATTCCAATGACATCCTCTTCCCAGCGTTTCTCCAAATCCCGGAGAGTGTTTCCACTGATGCCACGGTTAAAAAAAGCATATTCCTTTTCCGGAAAATCTCCTTGATAATGACTTGCACACAAATACATATAGCCGCTACCGTAAATATGGTTCATATCCCAAAGGCTTCGCTCCGCAGTCGGTTTGGGCATCCCGCAGGCATTTCCCCAGTTACCGTCCGTGATAGAATCTCCGATAAACAAGACACGCGGGCCGCTTGCATGGAGTAAGAGTGATATGCAGAAAAAAACTATTACAAAGAGTCCAATACGCTTCATGGCATTTTCTTGTTAGAATGTAAAAATTGCAACAAATATACGTCTTATTCCGGCAAGTACAAAAACTCGGGTACCTTTTTCCCATTTCCCAAAAACACATATAACCCTTATTTTTATTTCCGTTCATCACAGATTAATTTGGAAATAATGTATCTTTGTCAATATCTTAATTGTTGTGACAGAACAAAAACATCACTATTAAAGATTCCGGTATGAATTCTAAATTTGATTATGACTTACTGTCAGCAATGATGACCAATGCCAATATGGGATGGTGGGAAGCTGATTTAAAGACCGAAAGCTACATTTGCTCCGAATATATCTCCCGGTTGCTGGGACTGGATGAGGATGGAACCATCAGCTTTAAAGATTTCAACAAACGTATCCTGAAAGAGGAACAACGGCATACTACCACACATTCCTTCGACAATATCCGGCAGACACAAGAGACTGTATATCTGCTCAACACAGTAGAGGGTCCAACGTGGATAAGAAGCAAGATATGCCTGCAGAGAACCGATGAAAACGGTAATGTCAAAGTCTACGGCATTGCCGAAACACAAGACGGTCCCGACATGTCATCGGCATCCCAAGCCTTACAAGAGCGTAACCGTCTCCTCCATAATATTTATAAATATCTTCCGGTAGGAATTGAGCTCTATAACCGAGAGGGAATATTGATAGATATGAATGACAAAGAGCAGGAAATGTTCCATCTCAAACAGAAAGAAGATCTACTTGGAATTAATATTTTCGAGAATCCGATTTTCCCGGAAGAGATGAAAAGCAAGTTAAGAAAACATGAAAATGCAGACTTCACTTTCCGGTATGACTTCTCTAAAATAGACAATTACTACAAGACACAGAAGAAGACGGGCACCATAGACCTTGTAACCAAAGTCACAAGCCTTTACGACGATAATCACAACCTGACCAACTATCTGCTAATCAACGCAGACAAAACGGAAACGACCGTCGCTTACAACAAAATACAAGAGTTCGAGAGCCACTTTGAGCTTATAGATGACTATGCCAAAGTGGGATATGCCAATTATGACCTTCTTAATGAGCAAGGCTATGCCCAACGCAGCTGGTACAAGAACTTGGGTGAGAAAACAGAAACACCGTTGTCCGAAATCATCGGAACCTACAATCATCTCCACCCAGACGACCGTACTATCATGCTTGACTTCCTACAGAACGTAAAGAGAGGACTGGCACACAAGCTCAGCCGGGAAGTACGTGTTCTTAAAGAAGACGGTTCTTTCATGTGGACCCACGTCAACATCATTGTAGAACGCTACATGCCTGAACAGAACATCATAGAGATTATCTGCATCAATTATGACATCACCCAATTAAAGAAGACGGAAGCAATGCTGATACAAGCCAAGGAAAAGGCCGAAGAGGCAGACCGGCTGAAATCCGCTTTCCTTGCCAATATGAGCCATGAAATCCGCACGCCGCTAAATGCGATTATCGGTTTCTCCAGCCTGCTGCACTACGTGGAAAACGAGCAGGAAAGGGAACAGTACATCTCTTTGATAAACCACAACAACCAACTGTTGCTCAAACTAATCAACGACGTTCTGGACCTTTCCAAGATAGAGGCCGGACACATAGAGCTCCATTCCGAATGGTTCAATCCGGCAGAACTCATCGAGGAAAGTATTACCGAGTACGAACGGAACGTTCCGGCAGGAGTGAAACTCTTTGCCAGGTATCCGGCAGCCCCCGGCCAGATAGAGCACGACCCGATGCGCATCAAACAGATACTGAACAACTTCATATCGAATGCACTGAAAAACACCGTGCAGGGACATATCGAAGTGTACTACGAAACGGACACAGACGGAATAAGAATCAGTGTTTCCGATACTGGATGCGGTATTCCCCCCGACAAACTGGGAATGATATTCGAACGGTTTGAAAAGGTGGACTCTTTTGCCCAAGGTGCCGGATTAGGACTCTCCATCTGCAAATCCATCGTTGAGAAAATGAATGGAGTGATTACCGTAGATTCGACAATGGGAGTGGGAAGCACATTCACCGTGGAACTGCCCTGCCGGACAAGACCATCCTGACAACAAACGAAAAACAATGATTTATGACCGCACAGAAAGAATTTACCCTAACCCCTCGCCGGCGTGGCTTTCACCTGGTGACAGAGGAGATTATACGCAACCTTCCACCGCTTCCGTCTGCCGGAATCCTGCATCTGTTCATCAAGCATACAAGCGCAGGCCTCACCATCAACGAGAATGCAGACCCTGACGTACAGACAGATATGGAAGCCATCTTCAACCGCCTCGTAAAAGAACGGGAACCTTATTACCAACATACATGCGAAGGCGATGACGATATGCCCGCCCATGCCAAGGCAACCCTCAGCGGAACCAGCCTCACCATCCCCATCACCAATGGGCGTCTGAACATAGGTATCTGGCAAGGCATCTATCTCTGCGAGTTCCGCAACCGGGGCGGAGGAAGAAGAATTGTAGCAACCGTCATCGGATAATCCCCTATCATCATGCAGAAAGCCATCATCATCGGTGCCACTTCAGGCATCGGACAAGAAGTAGCCAGGATACTTGTACAACAAGGCTGGCATATAGGTATTGCCGGCAGAAGAGAGGAAGCATTGCATGCCCTACAAGCCACCGCACCCGACCGGATAATCACGGAACAGCTGGACGTTACGGAAGAGACAGCGACTCTACACCTCCATAACCTGATAAAAAAGCTGGGAGGCATAGACCTGTTTTTCCTCAGTTCCGGCGTGGGACATCAAAACCGGGACTTACAACCGGACATCGAACTGAACACGGCACGTACCAATGTAGAGGGATTTACCCGCATGGTGACTGCCGCCTTCAACTATTTCAAGGAAAAAGGCTCCGGACATATTGCTGTCATCAGTTCCATTGCAGGCACTAAAGGACTGGGCGTTGCACCGGCCTACTCTGCCACCAAACGCTTCCAGAATACCTATATCGAAGCGCTGGCACAACTTGCCCGGATGCAGCATCTTGATATACACTTCACCGACATCCGTCCGGGATTTGTTGCCACCGATTTATTGAAAAGCGGGAAATACCCGATGCTGATGAAAGCAGACCGTGTAGCACAGCACATAATCAAGGCTTTAAGAGAAAAGAGACGGGTAGTTGTCATTGACGGACGCTACCGGGTACTGGTATTTTTTTGGCGTATGATTCCACGATGGCTATGGGAAAGGTTGCCTATAACGAATTGATTTCGTATCTTCACGTCTCCAAACAGAAATAGACATACAGACATGAAGAAAAATTCAAAATATATCGTGCTTACCGCTGCCATTGCACTGTGCGCAGGTTCCAGCCTCCCCTTCCTCGCAGGCAGCAGTACGCTGAATCCCGAACGCGATTCCGTGAAATCCGAAGTTCCCTACTGCGTGACCTCCCCCAGCGTACCGGACAAGATCACTTTTGCCGGACAAGCTATTGACCTGCTTCGCTACGACCACCGCGAACGTATGGACCGCGAACTGATGTCCTTCACCTACATGCACTCCACCACCATGCTCATGGTGAAGCGTGCCAACCGCTACTTCCCCGTCATAGAGCCTATACTAAAAGCCAACGGCCTTCCCGATGACTTCAAGTACCTCGCTGTGATAGAAAGCAACCTGAACCCGCTTGCCAAATCGCCTGCGGGTGCCGCCGGCCTATGGCAGTTCATGCCTGCCACCGGACGCGAATTCGGACTGGAGGTGAACAGCAACATCGACGAACGATACCATATCGAGAAAGAGACCAAAGCAGCCTGCAAGTACCTGAAAGATGCTTATCAGAAATACGGGAACTGGCTGTGCGTAGCCGCCGCCTACAATGCCGGGCAAGGACGCATCTCCACACAGCTGCAGAAGCAAATGGTGGACCAGGCTGTCGACTTATGGCTGGTAGAAGAGACTTCGCGCTACATGTTCCGCCTGCTGGCAGCCAAAGCAGTCATCAGCAATCCACAGCAGTACGGCTTTCTGTTGAAACGGGAACATCTTTATCCGCCCATCCCCTACACGGAAGTGACCGTCACAACGGGCATCGGCAACCTGGCACAGTTTGCCAAAGATAAAGGCATCACCTATGCCCAACTGAAAGATGCCAATCCGTGGCTGCGGGATACCTCGCTGATGAATAAAAGCGGACGTACATACATACTAAAAATACCGACACAAGCCGGAATGCATTACAACCCCAAGAAAACAGTGCCCCACAATAAGAATTGGGTCATCAATTAATAAAAAAGAAAGAGAGGATACGATGATGATGTTAAACTTTGATTTTGTGCTCAGGTTGCTGGTAGCCGGAATATTGGGTGCCATTATCGGACTGGACCGGGAATACCGTGCCAAAGAAGCAGGCTACCGCACCCATTTCCTGGTATCATTGGGAAGCGCGCTCATCATGATTGTATCCCAATATGGTTTTCAGGAAATCATCAAGGAAAGCAGTGTGACGCTGGACCCCAGCCGTGTTGCCGCACAAGTAGTCAGCGGTATCGGATTCATCGGTGCGGGTACCATCATTTTCCAGAAACAGATAGTCAGGGGACTGACAACAGCCGCAGGAATATGGGCTACTGCAGGCATCGGATTGGCAGTAGGTGCAGGAATGTACACCATCAGCATTGCCGCCACCCTGCTGACTCTGGCAGGGCTCGAACTGTTGAGCCTTATTTTCAAAAGCATTGGCATGAAAAGTTCCGTGATAACCTTTTCCACTTCCAGCAAAGAGATACTGCCGCAAGTGTCCCGGCGATTCAACTCCAAAGACTATCTGGTGGTGTCCTACAACCTGGACCGGCAAGTGCAGGGAGAGTACACCAACTATCAAGTGACCATGGTCATCAAATCCAAGAAAAGCTATGATGAGGGATATTTGCTGCAACTGATGCAGGAATTTCCCGAAGTGACAGTGGAGAAAATCGAATAAAGGGAATCACTGCTGTTTTTCCGTCAGATATTTCCAATAGCGCACGGGCATGTCCTGCTTGTGCTTCCGGGGATTGAGGCGTTCCTTGATGCAGATTGCCTTGAAATAGGTTTTCCAGAGAGACTGGAAAAGCTGTTCGTCTCCGTCCATCAGACTTTCGTCGAGCATGCCGGTGACAAGATGTCCTTCGCGACTGTCCTCACCAAAAGTCACCTGGCGCACCTCCTTCAAGTCGTAATAGTACCCATAGGCTCGCCTGATGTCATAAATCAACCAACGCTGGTCGGCAAAACGGTCCTTGAAATGCCCCGTCACCAAAGGAAGGGCATTCTTTTCGGGCTCGATGGCAGCAAAGAAAGTACCGTCCGCAGCCTTCTGGAAGCGGACAAACTGAAGCAGGCGTATACGCTCCCAATCCACCCGCTTCCACATACGGGAGAACTCTAGCACATCAGGGTCGGCAAAGTTCGTTTCAATGGAGCGAGGAGCATCTATCGCCTTGCGGATATAGCGGAACAGCAGCATGGGAGTTTCCGGTTCCTCTGCCAGCCAGCATTGGGCGAGGCAGGCAAGTGCCGCAGACGACAGCTTCTTCTGCAATCCGCGCCAGACGCGACCGGACTTCTCCTCATCGGTTATCACTGTAAATATTTCATCGTAGAACAATGGTAGAGGCTCTCCCTCCAACAACAGTGCATCGGGGAAAATGCGGCGGGAATAGGCTTCAAAAACAGAAGTCAGCAATCCCTCAAAAGTCTTATCGTATAAAAAGATATTCATTCGCCAAAATCAAGCATCAACTGCCTCTCATCCACTTTTTTCTTGTTCGGTTTGGGCAACAGCAGACTGCGTACCCCTTGCGGAGTCAGCTCATTGACCGTGCGCATCGGCAACTCGCAGCAGGTAATGAAATACTGCGCCTTCTTCATCACCACCCCTATCTTCTTCAACTGGTAGAAACCTATCTTGGAGAAACGTCGGGAAGCCACTATCAGCCGTGCCGACTTCACGCCGATGCCCGGCACGCGGAGCAACATCTCATAATCCACCTTGTTCACATCGATTGGAAACTGCTCGGGATGGCGCAAAGCCCAGGACAGCTTGGGGTCAACCTCCAAATCAAGGTCTGGGTAGGCATCATCCACTATTTCCTCCACCTTGAACTGATAGAAGCGCATCAGCCAGTCGGCTTGGTAAAGGCGGTTTTCGCGCACCAAAGGGGGCTGTTTCAATGCCGGCAGGCGCTTATCGTAGGTATTGACGGAAATATAGCCCGAATAGTAGACACGCCGCATCGTAGGTCCCTTATAGAGGGCCGACGAAAGATACAGAATATCCTTGTCCGTCTCGGCGGTAGCGCCTACTATCATCTGTGTGCTTTGTCCTGCAGGAGCGAAACGAGGAGCGTGGCGGTGTTTCTTGCGTTCTTCCGAACTTTCAAGGACTCCCTGCTGGATGTAGCGCATAGGCGCATATACACTCTTATGGTCTTTCTCCGGGGCAAGCAGTTTCAGGTTCTCCTCCTTCGGTATCTCGACATTGACGCTGAGACGGTCGGCATAAAGTCCTGCCTCATTCACCAGTTCGCGGCTGGCACCGGGAATGCTCTTCAGATGGATATATCCGTTGAAACGATGGATAGTGCGGAGGTCCTTGGCAACGCGCACCAGGCGTTCCATCGTGTAATCGGGATTACGCACCACCCCACTGCTCAGGAAAAGCCCTTCGATATAGTTGCGGCGATAGAACTCCATGGTGAGGTCTACAAGCTCGGCCACCGACAGCGTGGCACGCGGCAGGTCGTTGCTGCGGCGGTTGATGCAGTAGGCGCAGTCGTAGATGCAATAATTGGTAAGCATCACTTTGAGCAGGGAGATACAACGGCCGTCCTCGGCAAAACTATGGCAGATGCCCCAGCCACCCACAGTGTTCCCCAGCATGCCTGCCTTGCCGGAGCGCACCGTACCACTGGAGGAGCAAGAGACGTCATACTTTGCCGACTCTGCCAGTATCTTCAGTTTATTGAGAACGTTTTCATCCATAATACCTGCGTCAAAAGTAGCAATAATACTTTTCAAAAACAAAAAAGACCGCCAGTAGTGGCAGTCTTTCGCAGCATCAAATATGCTTTTTTTCTTACTTCTTAGAAGCTTCTAAAGATGCTTTGCGGAATTCCTTCATAGCTTTTTCGATTTCCAAAGAAGCCTTACGAGCGCGAGTTCCTGCTGCCTTGTTACCGTTTTCCAACTGAGCGTTTGCATCTTTTGAGAAGTCTGCATACAATGCAGCTACTTTTTCAACTAATTCTTTCATAATCCTTTTTAAATTACTTCGTTAATAATGTCTGGCAAAAATACATTCTTTCTTGAAATAAATGCAGAAAAACGATATTTTTTTTGAAATATTCGGTAAAATCGCCGCAAAAAGGGGCTCTTACGCATTTTTTATCTACTTTTGCAAGCATGAAAACGCTTACTGACACCGAATATATACACGCTCTCATAGCCGAAGGAGAGCACCAACAGCAGGATTTCAAGTTCGAAATATCCGACGCCCGCAAGATAGCCAAAACCCTTTCAGCCTTTGCCAATACAGACGGTGGAAAACTGCTTATCGGAGTGAAAGATAACGGGAAAATTGCCGGTGTCCGTTCGGACGAAGAACAATATATGATAGAAGCGGCTGCCGGACTTTATTGCAGCCCCGAAGTGAACTATACCATGCAGACCTATCAGGTGGAAGGCCGTAGTGTGCTGGTGGTACAAATCGAGGAAAGTGACCGGAAGCCGGTATATGCCAAGGACGAAACGGGAAAATATCTTGCCTATCTCCGTATCAAGGATGAAAACATCCTTGCCACTCCCGTCCATCTACGTGTCTGGCAACAAAGCGAAAGTCCGAAAGGAGAACTGATAGAATATACCGAACGGGAACAGCTGCTGCTCAATCTGCTGGAAGAGAACGACCGCCTGTCATTGAACCGTTACTGCCGCCTGGCGCATCTTTCCCGACGCGCCGCCGAACATCTGCTGGCAAAGTTTGTTCGTTATGACATAGTGGAACCGGTGTTTGAAGGACACAAATTTCACTTCAAGCTGAAATAGGCAAGGAGATTCCGTCAGGTTTGTCCAGATTTGTCCATGGTACAAATCGCAGCACACGAGTTTATACCACGTTGATTATCACCGACTTGCAAGAAATCTATCTCAGTTAACGACAGAGGTAGCCTAAAGTAACGACAGAGACCACCTTAGATAACGACAGAGGGTAGCACTTGTTTTGTGTGAGTTTTTTACTACAAATAGATAACTGTACATATACATTATGGGAATAATAAATCTGATAAACGACCTGCTCTGGACCTACATCCTCGTTGCCCTGCTGTTGGGATGCGCCGTATGGTTTACGCTGAGAACCCGCTTTGTACAGTTCCGGATGATAAAGGAAATGGTACGTCTGCTGGGCGACTCGGGCGGGAAAGGCGATGCCAAGGAAAAGCATATCTCATCGTTCCAGGCATTTGCCATCTCCATTGCCAGCCGTGTAGGTACGGGCAATCTTGCAGGGGTTGCCACCGCCATTGCAGTAGGCGGTCCGGGCGCTGTATTCTGGATGTGGGTGATTGCCCTCCTGGGTGCTTCCAGCTCGTTTGTAGAATCTACACTGGCCCAATTGTATAAGATAAAGGGCAAAGACTCCTTTATCGGCGGCCCGGCCTACTATATGCGTAAGGGACTGAAACAGCCGTGGATGGGGGCACTGTTTGCCGTACTTATCACCATTACCTTCGGATTTGCATTCAACTCGGTACAGAGCAATACACTGTGTGCCGCTTTCGAAGGCGCTTTCGGGTTCGACCATGCCGTTGTGGGAGGGATCATCACCGCACTCACGCTGACAATCATCTTTGGAGGCGTACAGCGCATAGCCAAAGTCAGCAGCATCATCGTCCCCATCATGGCGTTGGGATACATTGCACTGGCACTTATCATCGTTCTGTTGAACATCAAAGAGCTGCCGGGAGTCCTGGCACTCATTGTCGGCCACGCCTTCGGATGGGAGCAGGCTTTGGGAGGGGGTGTCGGCATGGCGCTGATGCAGGGCATCAAACGCGGGCTGTTCAGCAACGAGGCCGGTATGGGGTCCGCCCCCAATGTGGCGGCAACCGCACACGTCAGCCACCCCGTGAAGCAAGGCTTGATTCAGACGCTGGGAGTATTTACCGATACGCTGATTATATGTACCTGCACCGCTTTCATCATTCTGTTCAGCGGTGCTCCACTGGATGGTTCCACAAACGGCGTACAGCTTACCCAGCATGCACTGACCAACGAGATAGGACCTTCGGGAGCCATCTTCGTTGCGGTAGCCTTGTTCTTCTTCGCATTCAGCAGCATTCTGGGAAATTATTATTACGGAGAAGCCAATGTGCGCTACCTTACCCACCGTAAATGGGTGCTCAACATCTACCGTATACTGGTGGGCGGCATGGTCATGTTCGGTGCTGTTGCCACCTTCGACCTGGCATGGAGCCTTGCCGACGTCACTATGGGACTCATGGTGCTCTGCAATCTTATCGCCATCAGCCTGCTCGGAAAATACGCTTTCAGGCTGCTTGAAGACTACCGCGCACAGAAAAGCGCCGGTATCAAAGACCCCGTTTTCACCAAGAACCGCCTGAAAGAGGTAGAAAAAGACATAGAGTGCTGGTGATAACCAACTTATTTCGTACTTTTGCAGCCGGAACCGCCGGATGACCTGCGGTCTTGTAATTTGTAATCAGTAATTCGTAATTTGATATGAGTTTATTTGCCAAACTATTCAACAAGAATACCGGAGAAGTATCTTCGAAGAATGTGGAAGACTTCGTGTCACTGACACGCGTCTACTTCCAGTCTGTAATAGCCGCCAACCTGGGCATCACCAATATCCGCTTTGTGCCGGATGTAGCCAACTTCAAGCGTCTGTTCAAAATCCCCACGCAGGGAGGCCGCCTGGGACAAGCGGAAAAGGCCGCTTCGCGCAAGATGCTGATGCAGGACTACGGCATCAGTGAAAACTTCTTCAAGGAAATTGATACTTCCGTCAAGAAGCACTGCCGTACGCAGAACGACGTACAAGGTTATCTCTTTATGTATCAAGGATTCTCCAATGACTTGATGATGCTGATGGGAAACCTGATGCAGTGGAAATTCCGCATGCCTTCCATCTTCAAGGGAGCACTGCGCAGCATGACCGAAAAAACCGTACACGACGTCTGTACAAAAACCGTATGGAAAAAGGACGATGTACACAAGACGGCAGCGGCAGTACGCCAGTACAAAGAGCGTCTGGGATATTCGGAACAATGGATGACCGAGTACGTTTACAACGTAGTGATGCTGGCCAAAAAGGAACCGAAACAGAAAGCCAACGAAGAAAAATAAAAGAAAAAGAATTCTAAAGAACTTTAGAAACAAGAAGGCGGGAAAGAAATTTCCCGCTTTTTTTTGTTATTTTTAGCAAATGAAATCATTTTCCCCTCACGGAACACAAGGACGCACCCCGCGTCAACCATCATAAATATTAACTTCAAAAAAACAACCGCTTATGAAACAAAAGAAAATGCTTGCACTCACTCTATCACAACTGGAACAACTTTATCGGCACGAACTCCCTGAATTGGTCAGCATCGCCGTTCAAAGCGACGATGCGGAAGCCTTCAAGGCCAACCTGACGGAGTACATTGCCGGACATCCGGAAGTGGACAGCGAGGCCGGTAAGCAAATTCGACTCTTGATTGAATTTGACGGGCAGGAAGTACACGAGCTCTCCATCGGAGAACAGCTGCCCATAGCAACTTTATCAATGCTGCATTCCTTCCTCACGGGACAATGGGAAGAGGAAACGGAAACGGACCTGTTCATCGACTTGTTCCAGCAGTTCAAACGCCTCCACCAGCCAGCCCCCACCCTGCCCTCCGCACAGAAAATCAAAACCCTGACCGAACGCTGGCCCAGCGGACTGGATGAAGACGTGCAGCATATCCGTGCAAAGAACAAGGAACGCATCCTGCATGCACTGGTGCAGAAGATTGAGCACCGCAAGAACCCGGCTTCCCGCTTCCATTTCGAAGAGGGACTCAGCTACGAGGAGAAGTTCAACCTCGTCAGCGAATGGTGGAATGACTTCCGTTTCCATCTTGCCATGGCCGTCAAAAGCCCTACGGAGCTAAACCGTCTTCTCGGCAACTCCCTTTCTGCCGAAACCATGTACCTGCTCTCAAAAGCCCGCAAGAAGGGAATGCCTTTCTTCGCCACCCCCTATTATCTGTCACTGCTGAACTGCACCGGCAGCGGATACGACGACGAGGCCCTGCGCAGCTATATACTCTATTCACCCCAACTGGTGGAAACCTACGGACAGATACGTGCCTGGGAACGGGAGGATATCGTAGAACCAGGTAAACCCAATGCCGCCGGCTGGCTGCTGCCCGACGGGCATAACATCCACCGCCGTTATCCGGAAGTGGCCATCCTCATCCCCGACACCATGGGACGCGCCTGCGGAGGACTCTGCGCATCTTGTCAGCGTATGTACGACTTTCAAAGCAAACGGCTCAATTTTGAGTTTGACACCCTGCGTCCCAAGGAAACATGGGAAAAGAAGCTGCGTCGGCTGATGGCCTATTTTGAGGAAGACACGCAACTGCGGGACATTCTCATCACCGGCGGTGACGCACTGATGAGCCAAAACAAGACGCTGGGCAATATTCTGGACGCCGTCTACCGCATGGCAGTCCGCAAGCGGAAAGCCAATCAGGAACGGCCCGAAGGAGAAAAGTATGCAGAGCTGCAACGTGTACGCCTCGGCTCACGCCTCCCCGCCTACCTGCCCATGCGCATCAATGACGGGCTGGTGGAGATTCTAAGGGAATTCAAGGAAAAGGCGTCTACCATCGGCATCCGCCAGTTCATTATCCAGACACATTTCCAAACCCCGCTCGAAGTCACTCCGGAAGCTGCCGAAGGAATACGCAAACTGCTGGCGGCAGGCTGGCTCATTGACAACCAACTGGTATACAACGTAGCTGCATCCCGCCGGGGGCATACCACCCGCCTGCGCCAAGTGCTCAATCAGTTGGGAGTGGTTTGCTACTACACCTTCTCCGTGAAAGGTTTTGAAGAAAACAATGCCGTGTTTACCCCCAACAGCCGTTCCGTACAAGAGCAATGGGAAGAAAAGCGCTTCGGAAAGCTGACCAAGGAAGATGCCCATAATCTGTCCGTACTGCTTGGAACCGTCCATGACCCGGCAGCCTGCATCCGGCGTTTCCTGAAAACGCACCACCTGCCTTTCCTCGCCACCGACCGCAATGTGCTCAACCTGCCCGCCATCGGCAAGAGCATGACCTTCAACATGGTAGGCATCACTTCCGAAGGCAAGCGCATCCTGCGTTTCGACCATGACAGCACCCGGCGCCACAGCCCTATAATAGACCGGCTGGGACAAATATATATCGTAGAGAACAAGTCCATAGCCTCCTACCTCCGCCAACTGCAGGCCATGGGAGAAGACGCCGAAGAATATGCCACCATCTGGAACTATACGGAAGGCAAGACAGAATCCCGGTTCAGCCTCTACGAATATCCTGATTTCCCCTTCCAAATCACCGACAGAATGAGCAATCAGGACATTGCAGGATAGCATATCCAAGATATATTCCGTACTTTTGCAGGCAGAACAATGAAATTGGAAAGTATGGAAATAGAACAACACCCTTTAGAACCCTTCCTTCCCGGTAACGCCCGTCTGCTGATGCTGGGAAGCTTTCCTCCGCAGAAAAAGCGGTGGTCCATGGAGTTTTACTACCCCAACTGGAACAATGACATGTGGAGGATTACCGGGTTCCTTTTCTTCAATGACAAGGATTATTTTGTAGACAAGACGAAGAAGGCTTTCTGCAAAGAACGCCTCATCAGTTTCCTGCAGGAAAAGGGTATTGCCTTGTTCGACACAGCCTCTGCCATACGGCGCCTGCAGGACAACGCCTCGGATAAGTTTCTGGAAGTGGTGCAACCCACGGACGTCCCTGCCCTGCTACACCGGATACCGCAATGCAAGGCTATCGTTACCACCGGCGAGAAGGCTACGGACACGCTGTGCACGCAGTTCTCCATCGACAAGCCCAAAGTAGGCGACTTCACGGAGTTTCTTTTCGAAAACCATCCGATGCGCCTCTACCGGATGCCTTCTTCCTCAAGAGCCTACCCGCTGGCACTGGAAAAAAAAGCAGCAGCGTATCGCATTATGTATCAGGACTTACAGATGTTGTAAGCAACTTTCTTTATAAAATAAGTACGTCTGTTACTTGCATATTTGAAAGTTTGCATTACCTTTGCAGCCGCAAACACGGGAGTAGCTCAGTTGGTAGAGCACCGGTCTCCAAAACCGGGTGTCGGGAGTTCGAGCCTCTCCTCCCGTGCATGAACGAATAATGGCTGTAAGCATTGCTTACAGCCATTATTCGTTTTATAAATGCCTACCGGATATCTATCAGCTTATGTGTCTGCAAACTAAGTCTCCACTTAGGATGCTTCATCACGCAATCCACCGTTTCGGCCGTATTGCTGCAAGAGCAAGGCTGAAGAAAGAAATGCCCGGCGGGCAACTGCTCATAAACAGTAATATCCTGCCCTTCATACACCACCTTCACTTCATTCATACGCGTAATTTCCAGCTTTACCCCCTGCTTGGGAGAGCAGGTCACCCAATCTATATTATCCGGCAGCGGACGGGTACCGTTTGTTTCAATGCAGACATACTTTCCCGCCTGGTGCAGACAATCCACAAATTCACGGTCAATCCAAAGGGAGGGTTCTCCACCGGTCAGTATCACGGTAGCGGCAGGGTATCTACTAACTTCTGTTACGATATCTTCATCGGACATCAGTATGCCGTCCTCATGCTGCGTATCACAAAAGAGGCACTTCAGGTTGCAACCGGAAAAACGGATAAAGACAGCCGGGGTACCCGTATGGTATCCTTCTCCCTGCAAACTGTAGAATATCTCATTAATCTTCCTCATAGACGGCAATGTTTGATTCCGACTCCTGCACCTCTACCTTGAAGCAAGTGGGTATCTGGTCGCATATCCAACGGGCTATGTTCTCGGCTGTGGGATTGAAGGACAGCACTTCATTAAGATTATGGTGGTCCAGCTGTTCCTTTACCACCTGCTTGATGTGACTGAAGTCTACTACCATTCCGTCCGCATTCAGCTCTTTGGAACGGCAATAGACAGTGATAATCCAGTTGTGACCGTGCAGATTCTCACACTTACTGCGATAAGAAAGTTTCAGGCTATGGGCAGCCGACACTTCCATACGTTTGATGACTGTGTACATATTGTTAATACGCTAATTAATATAATAAGTTGCCGCATCTAATGTCACCTCGATGCGACGGCAAAATTACAAAAAACTTAAGATTTATCCATTCACTTCCCTAACTTATTCGTACACACAAAGAGAATTGGCAACCTTACGCTCTGCGCTGCCACTCGGGGTATTGGCTATTCCCTTATCCGGCAACTCCCCACTCCACAGCGTAGAAGAACCGCCACCGTCCAGATTCAACGCATCCTCCCCACCCAATACACGAATCATATGGGCAAGCTCGGGTATATTGATGCCTTCCGCTTTTCCCTTCCGACGTCCGTCAACGACAATAAGCAGGATTTTTCCTTCTCTTGTCAGCGCCACAGCACTGCGGGGATGCTTGGTATCTACAAAATTCCGGTTAGTCCCGGACAAGTCGCACACTTGCCCGTCCTTCAGCATCAAAGGACCGGAAGCCAGCACAGTGCCTTTTTTCAAAGTACATGCCTTTTCTTCCTGCTTGCTCCAGGGAATCAGTTCCAGCCTGCCCTTCTTTATAAGTACAGCTCCATTGGACACTGTTGCCAGAACCCCAGTAGAGGTAGTATCTATCACCACCCCGTCCTTACGCAGATAGCAGACGGAATTTCCGGCTTTCATATCAAAATAGGAGCCATTGATGGCCGCCACCGCACCTGCATGCCGGGCGGCTATACTGGTCTCCTCCTTGGGATTGTGGACGAGCACATCGAAACGGTAGCGCTTCGGGGATATTTCAAAAATAGACACTTCCTGAGGAACTCCATACAAAGAACTGAATACTGCCTTTTTATAAAGCATCCCTTTCTGCAGGGGCTCAGTCTGCCAATCGGCAGAAACGATGGCAAGAGAGTCGGCAGCAGTCTGCGCCATTGCTGCAAACATGCCGCAACAGAGAAACACTGCCAAGAATATTTTCTTTTTCATAAGATGAGATTGGTTTAAATTAATTCATAGCTGCAGATTTGAATCGGCATGTCGAGATTATGCAACACCTTTTCAAGCTGTATACCTTCACGGTTGTCGTACTCGTATCCGAAAGTAGCACGGATACCTTGCAGAATGAACTGCGTGGCACGGTCCAGGGCAATGGGCAAACTGTCGCCTTGCAACAGTGCCCCGGTGATAACACTGGTAAACGTATCCCCTGTTCCGGGATAATGGGCCGGCAGGTAAGGACACGTAACCTTCCAGTAGCGGTTACCGTTCCGGTTATAGGCATACACGGACGTCTTATGCTTATCATCCCGTACGGGCACACTGGTAATAATCACCACTTCGGGACCACAATCGGAAAGCTGGCGAAGGTATGACTTCAATTCCTCATCCGTATTCATCTCCTTATAAGGAATACCCAGCAGATAGAACAGCTCCGTCAGATTGGGGGTAACGACATCGGCCTTGGTGATGAGATGTTTCATTTCATCAATCATGGACTCGTGGAAGTTCGCATAAAGCCGTCCGTTATCGCCCAACACCGGGTCTACCACAACCAGACCGTCCGGTCGGCGGAAGTCATCAATAAAGTCAGAAACAATATGTATCTGCCGCGGAGAACCCAGATAGCCGGTATAAAAGGCATCAAACTGTACTTCCAGCTTCTTCCACTCGGAAATAATCTTCGGCATTTCATCCGTCAGGTCCAGAAAAGAGAATTCCGGATACTGGGTATGGCTCGACAATACGGCTGTAGGCAACGGACACACCTGGAAACCCATAGACGAAAGAATGGGAATGACCACCGTCAGAGACACCCGTCCGACTCCCGACAAGTCGTGGACGGCAACAACCTTCTTTACTTTATTCGCATACATATTATCTATATTATTATTTTTCCTACATTTGCCGCATGAAAACCGTCTGCATCATTTTGGGAACAGTTTCTTTGACACTCGGCATCATCGGCATCTTCCTGCCGTTGCTGCCCACTACGCCTTTCCTGCTGCTCACGGCAGCACTCTATTTCAGAGGCTCACCCAGACTGTACCAATGGTTGCTGAACCACAAATGCCTCGGTCCCTACATCCGCAGCTTCCGCGAGAACAAAGCCATCCCTCTACGTGCCAAAATCATCTCCCTACTGCTGATGTGGGGAACAATGGTTTACTGCATCTTCTTCCTGATTCCACTAACAGAAATAAAGATAGCATTGTTCCTTGTCGCTGTGGGGGTGACTTGGCATATACTGTCATTCAAGACGTTGAAATGATGTGCTAAACTCCTCCTAACTTCTCGAAGAATTCTCCCAACCCCTTCCGGGCATCGGCAAGCTTGTTTTCCCAATGTTTCACGGAGTTCTGTCCGATAATGTCCGTCACGTACTTCACCGAAATGAAAGGAACATTCTTGGCACGACATACCAAAGCCTGGGCATAGGCTTCCATATCCACAACATCACCGGACACATCCGAGAGTTCTGTCAGGAAAGTATCCCCCGTATTGCATACACCACCTGCCGGCCAGTGCAAACAATATCCTTTTTGGGACAACAAATCCGTTGAATCAATCTCATGCTCCATACCAAGCTCCACCAGCTTCTGCATATCACGGTCCACAAAATGACGGCATACGAAAATATCTCCTACCTGATGACAGATAGTCCCTGCCGTACCTACATTGACCACCAAGTCCGGTTGCGCATGGTTTATCGCTTCAGAAAGATAAAAAGCCGATTTCACCTTTCCCACGCCGGTACGGAGATAGCCAATCTGCACCTCTTCCTCCCCTATCAGTCCGGGAAATTTCAATTCAGTAAATTCGCCTTGTACGGCATAAGTAACCAAGATTCTCATATCAATTCATTGTTTTTAATCAGACACTGCCATTTTCCATCAATCCCATCAAATTCTCAGGAAAATCATAATTTTCCCACCAGATAAGATTTCAACGCCTCTATATATTCTTCAAAGGCATCCACTCCCTGCGGAGTAATCCTACAAAGTGTACAAGGCATTTTTCCTTTAAAAGTTTTTGTTATCTCCACATAACCCGCCTTGCTGAGCTTATCCAACTGCACACTGAGGTTTCCTGCCGTAGCTTTCGTTTGTTGACGGATATAGACAAAATCCGCTTCCTCGACACTGATGAGCAACGACATCACCGCAAGCCGCAGTTCACTGTGAAGCAAAGGGTTCAGTTCTTTAAACATATCAAATTTTATTCTTCCGTTTACTTTTCAACAATGCATAGAGAGATATTCCTACCAAAAGAAGGTGATACAATCCCAAATAAAACCCTGCATCGGTTGCAAAATTGCCCATGTTATAACAGCCAATGATAAACCCCACCAACGCCGTTACCCGCAGCAAAGTTAAATCAATATTTTCTTTACTCAATAGAAGCAGGACCAGAAAAACCGGAGTCATCGGACAAAATGCCATCGCCGAGCCTCCGGCAAACAGATGTATCGGGCTGAAATCGGGTTCTGCGCCACGCATCATGTCCATAGGCCACCATAGGCAAAAGAGTGCCACGGGTATCAGCCATGCTGTCCTTCGGTTCAGATTGCCGAAGGTCAGCATGCTGCTCCCCCGCCAGGCTTCCCTCATCCAAAGCAGGGCAACCAAGAGCATCATCACCACATTGACCGTCACCATGCTGAAACCAGATTTATCTGTTACTGCCACATTCTGTACAATGGCATACAGCACATAGCAACCTCCCACATAAAACATAAACCAGCGCGACATCGTCACGCGCCAAAGCACAAGCAGCATCAGCATGACAAGGGAAACAATCTGAAAAGTCCACGCATAAGGATACATCCCTTGTATAAGTGCATGGCTCAAGGTATAAATTATCAGATCACCGATGTTCTCCCACCGAAATCCTTTAGTAGCAATCGGCAATAGAATAAATTGCAAAACAATTATACACACAATAAACTTTCGGGAAAGCAGGAATTTGTCTAAAGCACTGTTTCGTGTCATCATACTTCACCCCACTCTCCGTTTCGATTTTCTTTCCGCGCCTTATAATTCAGTATATGCCCGGGAATAATCAGCGAAAATACCAGTACACCGACAAACCAAAGCAGGGATGAGAGGAAAGGCACTTCTCCCCAAGTATACAACAAATTCTTCAGCCCCCATAAAAAGCCAAACAGCGGGAAGATAAAAAACGTAGTATAGCGAATGATGCAGCCCGTAATGATGCTGCCCAACGAGAAGAAGATGGCACACAAAGGCAGAATAGTTTCGTAACGTCCGGCATCCGTTGCCGCCAGCACCCCCATCATACATACCATCCCGAACACCCCCCACACCCGCTCCAGTATCTTGTCAAGATAAAACTTCACAGGTTTTTGCCGCTTACGCAATAAGAGGAACATCAACAGATACCCCACAACCGGAATCCCCCAGAATCCCCACATCCAGACAGGATTACCCGTAAACGTGACACCTGCCCATACGGCCAAAGTCACCAACACACCTACATATCCCCACACTAAAAAACTATTTCCGCTACCCGTATCCAGGTTGCGACGCGTATTGCGTATCATTCGAGCGATAAGTTCCAAACTCTCTTTCTCGTTCAATTCTTTATCTTTCATAATTATACCATATGATTACTTCTTCATTCCCTTTCGGACATCCACCAACGGCACAACCACCGTCTCCGTATTTTCTTTTACCTCCCAATCGACAATGGCACAATACTCCATCGGTACTCCGTCCTCTCTGTCGAGCTGGTAATTACCGTTTTCATCGTGATAGACGTAAATCTTGCACTTGCCCGCAGGCACATCCTTCAGCTCCAGCACGACATCGCTCACAGCGGCATCCACCATATTATATTGCCCCTTGTCGGTAGCCGCCATCAGCTTCCCCTTGGCAGAAGGAACATTCGTCACTTTCAGCGTCAGAACACTCTGCGCCGACACACCCACTACAAACATACTAAAAAGAACGATTACCATACCTTTATAACCCATTGTTTTCATAATCACACTTCATTTTAAAGTTACACACATATTAATAAAAACACTTTTTAGGTTCGAACTCCAATGCAAATATAATTAGTTTATTTTATAAACCAAACTATTATATAAATTATTTTATTTATTTCTTTGCATCCTCCTTTACTGTAGGTTATTCCAATCATTCCCAAGCAGTAGTTCCGAAAACAGCAAAAAGTAATTCCTGCCTTACTAACTATTAATCGTCCGATAACCGTTTTATTATCGTCCGACATATGTCTAATTATCGTCCGACAGTTGTTGGACGATAATTCAACAACTGTCGGACGATTAATAGTTAGCAACAGAAATACTAAGCGTTTGAAAAGAAAGGAAGAGAATCCTTGCAGAAAACCAATAGTCCCACACCTATCCACATATCCTATCTTTTGATAAACAGTCCACCCCTTTTCAATCCCCCGAAACCAAGCTTTCATAGGCCATTTCGGTTATTTCGGCACTTCTACAACACATTTTCTCCGAAAAGTTTTTGTAATCTCCAAGTAAATTGTATTTTTGTGTACAATTTTGGTGTAGTGATGACAGACGAAGAAAAGAAGCTATTAAGTACCTTTGAAGCCAGACTGCGGCATTTAATCTATCTGCACGATGAATTAAAACGCGAAAATGCTGAGCTAAAGCAACTTCTTGAAGCCAAAGAGGAGGAATACGGGAAGGTACAAGCTGAATACCGGGAACTGGAACTTAACTACACGAACCTAAAAACAGCTACGACAATCAGCCTTAACGGCAGCGACGTGAAAGAGACGAAACTGCGATTGTCCAAATTAGTGCGTGAAGTCGATAAATGCATCGCTTTGTTGAATGAATAAAGAGAAGAGGATGTATGAACGATAAGATAAAGATAAACCTGCAGATGGCAGGAGCCTCCTACCCTCTCACAATCAACCGTGAGGACGAGGAAATGGTAAGAGAAGCCGCCAAGCAGGTAGATATCAGGCTCAATGCGTATCGGGAGCATTATCTGAATGTATCTCTAGAGAGAATTATAGCCATGGTGGCCTATCAGTTCGCTTTAGAAAACCTTCAGTTGAAGGATCGTAATGATACTGAACCCTATACCACCAAAATAAAGGAACTGACAGAGGTATTGGAGACCTATTTCAAGGAACAATAAGCTGCAATCCCTCCGTCGGGTCGGTAAAAGAGAGAAATTCGCGCACTGTACAAAAGTTTGCCCTTCATCAAAGCAAGCTTTTATGCAGTGCTTTTTTATTTATACACTAAAAACAAATTAATAAAATGACAGTAGTTACAATAGTATTATCCATTGCCTGCTTCATTGTCGGAGGGTTTGCCTCGTACTTGTTCTTCAAGCACGGGCTGAAAAACAAATACGACGGTATCCTGAGAGATGCGGAAGCGGAAGCGGAAGTGATTAAGAAAAATAAGTTGCTGGAAGTAAAGGAAAAATTCCTGAACAAGAAGGCAGACTTGGAAAAAGAAGTGGCCCAACGTAACCAAAAGATACAGCAGGCAGAAAACAAGCTGAAACAACGTGAATTGGTACTGAACCAACGCCAGGAAGAAATCCAGCGCAAGAAGATGGAAGCAGAAGCCGTGAAAGAAAATCTGGAAGCCCAACTGTCCATCGTAGACAAGAAGAAAGAAGAACTGGAGCACATGCAGCGCCAGGAAATAGAAAAGCTGGAAGCCATTTCCGGACTTTCTGCCGAAGAAGCCAAAGAGCGCATGGTAGAATCCCTAAAGGAAGAAGCCAAAACGCAGGCCCAGTCCTACATTAACGACATCATGGACGACGCCAAGCTGACGGCAAGCAAAGAGGCCAAGCGCATCGTGATACAGAGCATCCAGCGCGTGGCTACGGAAACAGCCATTGAAAACTCGGTAACTGTATTCCACATCGAATCAGATGAAATCAAGGGACGTATCATCGGTCGCGAAGGCCGCAACATCCGCGCCCTGGAAGCTGCCACCGGTGTGGAAATTGTGGTAGACGATACTCCGGAAGCTATCGTATTGTCAGCTTTCGACCCGGTTCGCCGTGAGATTGCACGCCTGGCATTGCACCAGTTGGTGACAGACGGACGTATCCACCCGGCACGCATCGAAGAGGTAGTTGCCAAAGTACGCAAGCAGGTAGAAGAGGAAATCATCGAAACCGGTAAACGTACTACTATCGACCTGGGCATCCACGGTCTGCATCCGGAACTTATCCGCATTATCGGTAAGATGAAATACCGTTCTTCATACGGCCAGAACCTTTTGCAGCATGCACGCGAGACAGCCAATCTTTGCGCTGTGATGGCATCAGAGCTGGGACTCAACCCGAAGAAAGCAAAACGTGCCGGACTGCTGCATGATATAGGTAAGGTACCCGATGAGGAACCGGAATTGCCGCATGCACTCTATGGTATGAAGCTGGCAGAAAAGTTCAAGGAAAAGCCAGACATCTGCAACGCCATCGGTGCCCACCACGACGAAGTGGAAATGACCAGCCTGCTGGCCCCAATCGTACAAGTATGCGATGCCATTTCAGGAGCACGCCCGGGAGCACGCCGCGAAATTGTAGAAGCATACATCAAGCGCCTGAACGACCTTGAGCAACTGGCCATGTCCTATCCGGGAGTGACAAAGACATATGCCATCCAGGCAGGCCGTGAGTTGCGTGTCATTGTCGGTGCAGACAAGATTGACGACAAGCAGACGGAGAACCTTTCCGGTGAAATCGCCAAGAAGATTCAGGACGAAATGACTTATCCGGGTCAGGTGAAGATTACCGTTATCCGTGAGACACGTGCGGTGAGCTACGCAAAGTAACATCAGAAAAGAAAATAAATGCAGAAAAGGGTGAATTCGTATTCACCCTTTTCTTATTTTTGCACCACAACCATAACTTTACAAAATGAAAGATTATCAGTTTGAAGTTTGTGCCAACTCCGTAGAGAGTTGTATTGCCGCACAAGCCGGCGGAGCAGACCGGGTGGAACTATGCGCAGGCATCCCCGAGGGAGGGACAACCCCCTCATACGGCGATATCCTCATCGCACGGGAAGTATTGCAGCAGACCAAATTGCATATCATTGTCCGTCCCCGTGGAGGAGACTTCCTTTACTCCTCCACCGAACAGCGCATCATGCTGAAAGACATAGAGAATGCCCGCCGCCTAGGCGCTGACGGAGTCGTGTTCGGTTGCCTGACGGCAGAAGGAGATGTAGACATTCCATTGATGGAGCAGCTTATGAAAGCCTCACAAGGGATGTCCGTCACCTTCCACCGTGCTTTCGATGTATGCAGAAATCCACAAAAAGCAATAGAAGATATTATCGCATTAGGATGCAACCGCATCCTAACTTCCGGACAGCAATCTACAGCAGAGCAAGGCATTCCCCTTTTGAAAGAGCTCCAACAACAAGCATCAGGCCGAATCATTCTATTGGCAGGCTGTGGGGTGAATGAAGCCAACATAGCCCACATTGCCCGAGAAACCGGTATCCGCGAGTTTCATTTCTCCGCCAGGGAAAATATCGAAAGCTCCATGCTCTATCACAATTCCGCCGTCTCTATGGGAGGAACGGTACATATTGATGAATACACACACACCATCACTACTGCGGAGCGGGTAAAGCGTACAATCGGAGCATTAAAAGCCTCTCCCCTAGCCCCTCCCCCGTAGGGAGGGGGACAGAGATAGTCCTACAAAATACAAACACTTCAAAACTCCCCTCCCTACGGGGGAGGGGTCGGGGGAGAGGCCTATAAAAAAAGGATGTACTTTTCAGCACATCCTTTTTTATATCATAGGATAAATATTATTTCTTCACCGGAGAAGAGTATCTTGCATTCAGACCATCCAGAATCTCACGGGTGATGTTGTAGACACTGTCTGCATAGAGCAGGTTGTCAAAACCCGTATTGCTGATAATCATGCTGTAACCTTTTGTCTTATTGTACTCCTTCAGGAAAGCATTGATAGAATCACGCAGTTGCAGGCTGTTCTTTTCATTCTCACTCATCAGCTCAGACTGCAGCTTGTTGCTCAGGTTCTGCAAATCCTGCTCCAACTTTGCAATGCGGTTGTATTCCTGCTGTGCTCTCTCCTGAGAAAGATAAGCGTTGTTCTGATACTTTGTCTGGAATTCCTGCTTCTGCTTCTCCAGTTCGCTGGCTTTCTGGTTCAATGTCAGACGGACATTCTCGCCCTTCTTCACCATAGCCTCATTCAAGTCTATGCAATAGTTGTATTTTGCCAAAAGCGTATCTATTTCAACATAAGCAATTTTCATTTCCGATAATCCGCCGGCTTGTGCAGGAGCGTTTGTTGTCTGTTTATCAGTATTGCCGGCACATTGAGCAAATAAAACGATCAGTGCGAGAGCTGCCAGACCGTTCATGAGGTAGTTTAATCTCTTCATAATTGATAAATATTGTTTTTTAAAATTAGTTCATACTATCGTTTAAGGCTTTTTCCAATTCATCAATGGAAAAACGGGACTTGCGTTGCGCTTCCCTATCCTGCGACTGCACGCAACCGATACCTCTATCGCGCATTGCCTTATTGCCACTGACATGCCCGTTAGGGAATCTCCCGCCTTTCACAAAAAAGACCTTCACACCCAATAAAACAATGCAAATAGCAACTATTAACAGAGTTATCAATATTGTATCAAGCATTTCCATTAATTTTGTTACATGAAAATAGTGTTTTTACTATTTTTGTGGGTGCAAATATAGGGCTTTGGTTGGACTAACTCGCCTTTTTTACTCTAAAAAAAGAGAAAGGGGAATAAAATAGTCAATCAATTTAACCATATTTAGCAATAAGTGGTTAATTTAATGGAGAATTGATATTTGACAATTGATAATGAAGGCTGCATAAACACATGTAAGGCAGCCGCTAATTCAGATAATTATGGAAAAAAAAGACTTGAAACCGGCTGGTGTATTTCACTATTTTGAGGAAATCTGCCAAGTGCCGCGCCCTTCGAAGAAGGAAGAGAAAATCATTGCTTACTTAAAAGCATTCGGAGAAAAACATAAGTTGGAAACAAAGGTGGACGAAGCCGGAAACGTTCTGATAAAGAAACCCGCTACTCCGGGTATGGAAAACCGCAAGACTGTCGTACTTCAATCGCACATCGACATGGTATGTGAAAAGAACAACGACGTGAAGCACGACTTCCTGACCGACCCTATCGAAACCGAAATTGACGGTGAATGGCTGAAAGCCAAAGGTACAACCTTGGGAGCCGACAACGGCATCGGTGTAGCCACCGAACTGGCTATCCTTGCCGACGACAGCATTGAGCACGGCCCTATCGAATGCCTGTTCACCGTGGACGAGGAGACCGGACTGACCGGTGCTTTTGCATTGAAAGAAGGCTTCATGAACGGAGACATTCTGCTGAACCTCGATTCCGAGGATGAAGGCGAGCTCTTCATCGGCTGTGCAGGAGGTATAGATTCCGTTGCCGAATTCACCTACCGGGAAGTGGACGTACCGGCAGGATATTTCTGCTGCAAAGTGCAGGTAAAGGGGCTGAAAGGCGGACACTCCGGCGGCGACATACACCTGGGGCGCGGCAATGCCAACAAGCTGCTGAACCGCTTCCTGAGCCAGACATCCCAGAAGTACGACATGTACCTTTGCGAAATAGACGGCGGTAACCTGCGCAACGCCATTGCCCGCGAAGCACACGCGGTAATTGCCATACCCGATGCCGACAAGCATGCTCTGCGCACAGACTTGAATGTCTTTGCCGCCGAAGTGGAGGCAGAATATGCCGTCGTTGACCCGGACCTCCAATTCGTGCTCGAATCGGAAGCAGCCCGTCCCAAAGCCATTGACAAAGATACCGCCAAGCGATTGTTGCAAACCATCTATGCCGCACCCCACGGTGTGTATGCCATGAGCCAAGACATTCCGGGGCTGGTGGAAACCTCCACCAATCTGGCCTCCGTAAAGATGAAGCCCGGCCATATCATCCGTATCGAGACCAGCCAGCGCAGCTCTACCGCCTCCTCCAAACAAGACATTGCCAATATGGTGCGTACTGTATTCGAAATGGGTGGAGCAGCCGTATCTTTCGGCGACGGATATCCGGGCTGGAAGCCCAACCCGCATTCAGAAATCCTGGAAGTGGCTGTTGAGTCCTACAAACGTTTGTTCGGTGTAGATGCCAAGGTAAAAGCTATCCATGCAGGTTTGGAATGCGGACTGTTCCTTGACAAATACCCGGCACTGGACATGATTTCCTTCGGACCTACCCTGCAGGGTGTGCACTCTCCCGACGAACGGATGCTGATTCCTACCGTACAGAAGTTCTGGGACCATCTGCTGGATATACTGAAGCACATTCCGGTGAAATAAATATCCCGCGTTCCTTAAAGGGGAACGGGAATCGTTTGTATGAACGTTATCCATAAGATAGGAGTTATACTCTTCCTTCTCTGCCCGTACATCAGTCTGTACGGGCAAGAAGGAAAAGATACCCTCACGTTTCGGATAGTAAGCTACAATGTAGAAAACCTATTCGACTTCCGACATGACACACTAAAGAATGACTACGAGTTCCTGCCGGATGCCACCCGGCATTGGAATTACTCTAAATACAGAAAGAAACTGGATAATATAGCCCGCGTCATCATCGCCACCGGAGGATGGACGCCGCCCGCCCTTGTTGCCTTGTGTGAGGTGGAGAATGACAGTGTGATGCGCGACCTTACCCGCTACTCTGCCTTGCGCGAAGCAGACTACCGGTATGTGATGACACAATCTCCCGACGAACGCGGCATCGACGTAGCGCTGCTTTATCAACGTAATCTTTTCAAACTGCTTTCCTATCAGAGCCTCCCCGTAGACAAGCCCCGGAAGAATAGCCGTCCCACACGGGACATTCTTCACGTCAGCGGATTGTTGCTGAACCGGGATACGCTTGATGTACTGGTAGCTCACTTCCCATCCCGTTCGGGAGGGGCAAGAGAGTCTGAACCTTACCGGCTACTGGCTGCCCGAAAGGTGAAGCATGCCATAGACAGCCTATACACGATACGCCGACATCCGCAAATTGTCCTTTTAGGGGATTTCAACGATTATCCGGAGAATAAATCGGTAAAGGAGGTGTTGGAGGCAGCAGCACCGTCAACATTGCAAGACTCTCTACGTCCACAAAAACTTTACCATCTACTGGCAAGAAAAACCAAGACACGCAAGCACTTCGGCAGCTACAAGTATCAAGGAGAATGGGGACTGCTGGACCACATCATCGTATCGGGTACGCTGCTGCAAGAACACGCACCGCTATATACAGAGGAAGCGAAGGCAGACGTATTCTGCCTGCCCTTCCTACTGACAAGAGACAAGAAATACGGAGGGCAGCAACCCTTCCGCACCTACTACGGGATGAAGTATCAAGGAGGATACAGCGACCACTTGCCTGTATATGCGGAGTTCCGGTTGATATATTAGTCGGAATACTGATACAGTTTCAAGTCAAACTTCTGTACCATCACCAGCAAGTGGTCGAAGATGTCGGACTGAATGCGCTCGTACTCTTTCCATACCTTGTTGCGAGAGAAGAAATATACCTGGATGGGTACCCCATACGTCGTGGGTTCCTTCTGGCTGATAATCAAGTCCATCTCCTGGTTCACCACCGGCAGGCTGCACAAATAGCGTTCGATGTAGATACGATAGAGCTGCGCATTGGTTGGCACCTCTCCTTCTGCAGGCTGATAGTCGGCCATCAAGGGGACTTCCTTGCGGATATTATCCAGCATTTCCGGAGTGCAGAACTTCAAGGTAGTCATATCCAGAAAGATATTCTTGTTTACCCGTCGCCCGCCACTTTCCTGCATGCCGCGCCAGTTCTGGAAGGAGTTGTTCACCAGGGTATACGGTGGTACGGTCGAGATGGTTTCGTCCCAGTTGCGTATCTTGACCGTGTTCAGCGTAATCTCCTCTACAACTCCATTGGCAACGCCACCCGGCAGCGCTATCCAGTCCCCTATCCGCAACATGTCGTTAGCAGAGAGCTGCACGCCGGCTACAAACCCCAGAATGCTGTCCTTAAATACCAGCATCAGTACAGCCGCAGATGCGCCCAGACCGGCAAACAAGGTCATAGGAGACTTGCCTATCAGCACTGAAACCACTATGATGCCTCCGATAAAAAACAGTAGCACTTGCAATACCTGCACGAAGCCTTTCAGCGGACGGTTCTTCTGCTTGTCCTTCATGTTATAAACATCGAGCATCACCAGCAACAAGCCGTTGATAGTAAGCAGCACCGCCACAATGATATAGACAGCACACACCTTTTGTGAGAACTCAAGCATATCCTTTCCACGCACAAAGGCCATGGGCAGCAGGTAGTAGATGAGGATTCCCGGCAGAATATGTATCAAATGGTGTATCACCCTGCGTTTCATCAGCAACGTATTCCACTGATGGGGAGAGCGCCGGGTATAATGCTTCATACCGCCAACGAAGATTGCCTGGCACAAATAGTCCAGCCCTATCGAAAGCCCCACCATCAGCAGTGCAATAATCGTCTCGTCAAACATATCGGCAAACTTCGGGTCTATCCCCCAACCTATCAAGACTTTATTCATCCATCCTCCTAAACTCATCATAAGCTCTCTTTTTTTTGAAGTGTCTTGTTTGTATAACAATCCAAAGATAAAGATGTTTTCAGAGAACGGCAAGCATATACCCTTTTTTCATCAACGACTCAATCCTCACGCTCGGGTCGTTTTTTAGCGACCGCCGCAGATAGGACATCTGTACATTCAAGGCAAGGGAGTTGGCATACGAGGCAGTGCCCCACACAGCATCCAGCAACGTATCGCGACTGACAGTCTTATTCACATTCAGCGCAAGCAAGCGAAGGATATCGGCTTGACGGGAAGTAATCAGCACCTTACTATTTCCCGTACGAATCTCGTTCGTACTGTAATTGAATACGGAATGGCCGAAAGCATACATCTCATCCTCCGCCACGCCGGACAACTGCGAAGTGAAACGCTCGCGGATACGCGCCGTAAGCTCTTCCGGATAGAAAGGTTTGGCAAGATAATCGTTCGCCTTCAGTTGGAATCCTTGCAGGCGGTCAGCCTTGTCGCTGCGGTCGGAAAGAAAAAAGATGAGGACATGCTTGTCCGCCTCCCGGATTCGTTTTGCCACTTCAAAGCCATTGAGCCCGGGCATATTGATGTCAAGCAAGACAAGGTCCGGTTTGACAAGAGGAAACTGGTCGAGGGCGATAAGACCATTTCCGGCATAGGTCACTTCATAACCCTCTTTCTCCAGGAAGCGTTTCAGAAGCATGGAATACTTCAGGTCATCGTCAGCAAAAAGAATTTTCAGTGGTTTCATGAGTTGCTATTTATATTCTCAATATCCATCTGTGCAGATTATTGTGGAATGGTTATTTCCACCGTCGTCCCCCTCCCAATCTGACTGGTCAGAAAGACGGTTCCCCTATGAGCCTCAACCAACAACTTGACATAACTCAACCCCAAACCGATGCCCGGCAAGGAACGGTCAGGCAAGTTGCTGCTACGGTAAAACTTATCGAATACCCGTCCCTGCTCGGAAACAGGGATACCAATGCCGTCATCGGAAACTTTCAATGTGAGCTCGTGGCCATGCAGGCGGCATTCTACCCGGATACTGACGGAGCTTCCCGAATATTTCACAGCATTTTCCATCAGATTACTGATGATATTTGCCATGTGCACGGGGTCGGCCGTAACCAGCAGGTTGTCCGTGAAATGTGTCTCGAAAGACACTTGTTTTCCCTCAGGAGCATGCTGCAGGCGTATCAACTTCTCCACAACCGGTTTCAAATCGAAAGTACTGAGGGAAAGTTGTGTCTGCTCATCGTCAGCACGGGTCATGTCGCGCAGCTTCCGGAGGTAGGCGGAAAGGTTGTCCAGCTCGGAAACAGAATCACGCACCACTTCATCCATGGCCTGCTCGTCGGTACGCATTGTTTTGTCATTGAGAAAAGAGACGCACATCTTCAAGGCCTGCACGGGACGTTTCAACTCGTGTATCATGGTGTTGACAAAGCTTTTCCGCAACTCGTCCACACGGTGCTGCTTCAAAATGGTCTTTATCTGGAACAGCAGACAGACAGCCAGCAGAAGAATCAATACCAAGCTGCCCAGAAGTTGCCAGCCCATACGGAGCAAAAGAGTATGCGGCATCACCTGCACATCCACTTGTACCAACTCCCGCTTCAGCGGATTGTAAGGATAAACCAGACGGATGACCGGATGCAAATCACTCCCCAGCCGTTCTACGGTTTCCACCCATTGATAGAGGCTGTCGCGCGGCGTGACTAGTCCGGTAGTGAAAGACATGCCGTCCAGTTTAGTCGCCAGCACCGAATCGAAGCGCTGCAACGTAAAAGGGACATCTATCTGCAACTGATAAGCAACTATCGCCTCGCTGAAGCTCATGTTGAAAAGCAGCTTGTCTTCGCCATGTATCACAATCTTGTCCTTATAGACAATACTATCCTTCATTGCCGTGGATAGAACGGATTTATCTGCCATGGCCCCCACCACAAACGTACGCGTATAGCGCTCTTTGAGCTTGTTGGTCAATGAATCCCTATCCGTATGCATGTCCACATTGGTGTTGAAAAAGGATATATTAGGCTTGTTGAACACTTTCTTCGGCTGTTCACGCCGGATAGAGTCGTTCACTGCCACGGCATCCATGACAAGGCGGTGTATCTCTTCTTCATATTCCTCATTCTTATACTGATACTGGTTCCACAACCAATATCCCTGCCCTGCTACAAGCAGCAGCATGGAGATCAGTGACAATGCCCATACTATTCTGATTCGTTTTTCCATCTCAGAGTCTGTTCTTCTTTTATACTATACAAAGGTAAGGGTTTCCTCCAATCAGAGGTACGCGCGAGGCGGTTATTCTCATTTGAGTAACATTTCAGTAATAACTTTCTCACTCCGGAAAGACAAATTCTGCATAGATTTGCGACGACAGGACACATGACACGTCCTCGAAACAGTAATTTCTAACAACGAAAAAGTATGAAAAAGCAGATTCTACTCACCGCCATGCTGTTGATAACCGCCGCAACCGCCTGCGCACAGTTCAACATCAAAATCGGCTCCGGCAAGACGTTCAGAAAAGATACCATAGACCAGGCTGTACTCATGGTGCAGTATGAAGTGGACGGCTGTACGGACACACTGTCGGAAGAGCGTTTCCAGGAAACCATGATGTTGGAAATCGGCAAGAAATGCTCCAAGTTCTACAGTTACACAAAGTATGTGGGTGACTCGGTATTTGCTGCCGACATTGCCAATAACGCCTCGCAAGAAACGATGATTGAACACGCCAAACAGTTCAGAAAAAGCAAGCTGAACGAACAGACCTACAAGAGATACCCCGTAGGCAAAGTGACCACACTGGATGAAATTGCCGGAGACATCAACAGACTCCGGTGCGAGGAACCGGAAGAGCGTCCACAGTGGACGCTGCAGACAGACACGGCAACCATCCTCTCGTATCTCTGCCAAAAAGCAGAATGCGTGTTTAAGGGACGCAGATGGATTGTCTGGTACAGTCCGGAGATTTCCTCCAGCGAAGGGCCGTGGAAGCTGTTCGGACTGCCCGGACTGATACTGAAAGCAGAAGACAACAGGGGGCATTATCTCTTTACCTGCACCGGTATGGAGCAATGCCATTCCTACCGACCTATCCTCTTCAACGGAAAAGATTATGAACCCGTAAACCGCAAGGCGTACAACAAAATCCACGAAAGATATTATGCCGACCCGGTAGGATTCATTATGGGCAACACGCCCAACGTACGTATCACCATACGCGACGACCAGGGCAATGAAGCCAGGAAGCCGAAGAATATAGCCCACAATCCGCTGGAACTTGACTGATTCATCCCATCGAACTCCAATGGATATACACTTCAAGAAACTCTTGCTGCCAATCCTTGCCTTGTTTGCAATGACAGCGCATGCACAGTCTCTCAGTGGCTTGGTAACGGACGAAGAAACCGGACAACCGCTGGAAGCCGTAATGATTAGTGTGCTGCGAAACGGCACCATGATAGATTACGCCCTGACCGATGCCCGGGGGAGATATTCCCTGCCATGGAAATACAACGGCAGCCTGCAAGTCAGCGTATCACTGCTGGGCTATAGACGGGAAATACGCAACATATCGGCAGCAGGAACACTCCATATTCGTCTGCATCCCGAAGCCATTGCACTGAAAGAAGTCCAAATACGTCCCGGCCGCATTCATGGCAGGAAAGATACCGTAAGGTATAATCTGGCAGAGTTTGCCTCTTCCAAGGACGTACACATCAAGGATGTTCTGAAAAAACTCCCCGGTGTGGATATTGACGACAACGGGCAGGTGAAATATAAAGGTAAAGCCATCGACCACTATTTTGTGGAGGGTATGGACGTGACGGGTGGACGCTACAGCCAAATCAACAACAACCTCAGTGCCAAAGCCGTAAAATCGGCAGAAATTATGGAGAACTACCAATCGGTCAAGGCATTGAAAGGAAAACTCAGTTCGGATGAAATAGCCCTGAACTTGAAACTCGACCCACAGGCACGCGACCAATGGATTGTCAACGGTACCCTGGGTGCAGGCTGGAGTGATGGAACACAAGAAACGACCGGAACGGCACAAACGAAGAGGGACAAAGGAACGCTTCTTTGGGAAAACGCCGCCAATGCCCTCCAACTGGGTAAAGGCAAGCAAAGCATCTACGGCTACAAGAGCAACAACAACGGTACCGACCTTAGCCGTGAGCAACATATACTGACAAACAACACATCCCAACAGATTCCCCTGCACGGCTTTCTGGTACAACCGGGCATCAGCGCTCCCCTCGACAAGCAACGGCTGCTCTTCAACGAAACCCATACACTGAACGCCAACCGCATGTATAAATGGAACGACGAACGTTCCCTGCGCCTGCAAGCCGGATATACCCATAACCGGATTACCCAGCAACGGGGCAACTCGCAAGTCTACTACCAGCCCGATGACACCATACGCATGGATGAAGCCTACCACTACTGCCTGCAGAACGATGCCGCCCATATGGAAATGCACTATGAGGATAACAAGACCATCCACTATCTGTCGAACCGCTTCCTGGCAGAAAGTGAAACGAACCGCGGCACCTCCCACGAGTTGCAGCAAACGATGCGCACCTCCCAGTTTACGGCAAAGAATTTCTTCAGCCTTATCCGCAATGGAGAGAAAAGCACATGGAAGTTCAATTCTGCCACACAGTATGCCTATCTGCCCTCCTCCTTGTCACTACACGACGGGGAAGACAAATTCATCCAGCACAGCCTTTACAGCGACAATAAGGCCAGCCACCTAAGAAAACACAACGGTTTCACCCGGCAATACACCGCCGGTATAAAGGGCGAATGGGCATCGGTAAAGTACCATTCCACCCGAATGGAAACATTTGGCGCATCCAGTTTTTCTCCCTACCTCTCCTCCTACTTCCAATTGGAGCAAGGCAAGTGGCAGGGAAGTCTGTCACTCCCTCTCAGCTATAAGCGCTACTTCTCGCAACAGCGTTCTTTTCTCTTTTTCAATCCGTCACTCTATCTGCGCTATCAGCCGGACTACCATTGGAAAATTTCCCTCTACGGCAGTTTACACCGCTCAGCAGGAGATGTCACAGACCTCTGCCCTTTTACCTATCGGACAGACTACCGTACCTGGAAAAACACTGACGGCCTCTTCCCCGTCAGTATACGCCAACAATACAACCTTTATGGAGAATACAAGAATACCGTGCAGGAATTTTTCGCCACCGCCACTTTGTCCTACCGACATGTACACTACAACACCTTGAATGAACAGAGTATCTCTGAAAACCGCATTGTCCACACCCTTCGCCTACATTCCAACAGTACACAAAGTTGGTTCCTGCTCAGCACTCTCTCCAAGGGATTTTTCGACTGGAATCTGAAAACCTCACTTGACTTACAACTGAGCCGCAATACCGGCTGGCAGTTGACACGGGTTTCAGATACAGACGCCCTCACTCCACAAACGGAAACAGCCGGAAACGGCCCGCCTCAAAAATACCGTTATGACTATCTTAAGATGGAACCCAAACTGATATGGTCGCCCGCCGAAGCTTTCGAAGCCGAATATCATGCCACAATCAGCTATGGCAGCAGTAAAATAGGGAACGACACGCACCTTGCTCCTCTACTGGACTTCGTACAGCGTATGCACCTCACATTCAGCATCGGACACGTCGACCTCTGCCTTTCCGGAGAACATTACCGGAACGATTTAAACAGCGATACGCATCTCAACACACTGTTTGTAGACGCATCACTCATTTATAAGACAAGGAAATGGAGAGTGGAAGCCAGCCTCAGCAATCTGTTCAACAAGAAAGAGTATGCCTATACTACCTACTCGGTCACACAAAGCTATACTTCACGGTTGAATATCCGTCCACGGGAGGTTATGGTGACTGCTGGTTATCAGTTCTAAAAACTGTCATCTACAACAATATCCGTATTCCGGCATAAACCTGCATCCCCGCTATCGTCAGCAACCCTACCCATATAGGAGCATAGACATGAGTGACATGCTCGGCACGCTTATATCCGCTAACCTTCACAAACAAGCGGTAAATCAGCCAGGCACCAATCAGCCCCACAATAGTCCCTGCTAGCAAATCACCCGGATAATGCACACCGAGATATACGCGCGAATAGCACGTCAGCAACGCCCAGGCCATAATGAAAAGAGTAAGCCACCGCTTGCGGAATAGAAAGAACAGGAAAAACGCCAATCCGAAGGTATTGGCGGCATGACACGAAGGAAAGCCATAACGCCCTCCACGATGATTGTTGACGATATGCACCATCTCCGAAATGGGATTATTCAGATTGGAAGGACGCATACGCTCCACATAGGGACGTATCCAAGTGGCACATGCCTGGTCGGCAAAAGTAATGGTGAGCGCAAGGCCTATCATGCAAAACAGTGTGACCTTCCAATGAAAATTGCGCAACATCACATACCAGATGGCAGCATACATGGGAATCCAAACCCACTTACCGCTATAAGCGCTCATAAAATAATCGAAATACATGTTGTGCATCCGATTGATGGAAAAAAATATGTTTGTGTCTACATCTATTGCCCCTTGCAAGGCGTCCATAAGTGCTGTCATACGTTATCTTTTGGCTATATCATCATATAATTTTTGCAAATAGGCTTTGCCCAACGGCAGGTTCTTCCCTTTTGCTGTGCCCTCATCCACTACCACAGTACCCGCCTGGCAATTGAATATCACTTGATTGTCCGCTGTCACCATACCGAAAGCATCGGGTACGGTAAAGAACGCGAAATGAGGGGAAGCGGGATTAAGCATATCTTTACTGAAAACAAACTCATCATGGGGCAGCGCCAATTGAGCCAGCAACGTGGCTGCAATATCATGTTGCGAGCCATAGACGTCAATGCGCCTCGGCTCTCGGACAGCACCGCCCACCATCAACAGAGGTATCCGGTAGCGTTCTACCGACAAATTGTCGATATGTTCGGGATAAGCTCCCAAGTGGTCTGGAACAAACACAATCACCGTATTCTTCCACTGGGGAAGCTCACGGAACTGTCTTACAAAATCGCCTGCACAACTATCCGTATAGGCAAAGGCGTTCAGCCGGTCATTCTCCAGACGACGGAAAGGTACTTCAAAAGGCTCGTGGCTGCTGGAGGTCTGCAAGACACGGAAATGAGGAGTTTTCTCTTCGGCAGTTCCTTCGGCAGCTTCGGCTTTCAAGTCTTCCAGCAGACGGTTGAATACGAGATGGTCGTGCGCCCCCCACTTACTTAAACGTTCCGTTACGGGAAAATCCTGGTCGGAAACAATGTCTTCAAAGCCTGATGACATCAGGTAGGAACGCATATTGGTAAAGTCGGCATCACCGCCATAATAATACTTGGTACCATAACCCGCCTTCCGCAAGCTGCCTGCAATGGCAGGAATGGACTGCGTTTTACGGGGATACTTCATAATACTAGTAGTGGGCTGGGCAGGATAGCCACTCAAGATAGCCACCAGCCCACGGTCCGTACGGAAACTGTTGGCGTAGAAGTTCGTAAAGAGCACCCCTTCCTTACTCAAGCTATCCAGATGGACGGCAATATTCGGCTCACCTCCCAAAGCTGTCATCAACCTGGAGGAAAAACTCTCAAGAATCACAAAGAGTACATCGGGACGCTGAGTATTGAATAAAGTATGCAGTGAATCGGCAGGTTGCAGCACAGAATCTGTCTCTTCCGTTTGACCACCGGCACCTGCGGGTTCAAGCATGTCTTTAAAAAGCCGGTCGGCCTCCGCAGCTTCCATAAAACGGTACTGCTTGCTGAAGTCCTTCTGCTTGGCAAGAGATTCCATCAGACTGAATGCAGGGTTGATAGCTGCATGGTTCAGACGCTGCTCGGCACTGAAATAGACTTTCCCCACATTCATGGTAGATACTGTAAAGCCTCCACGGATAGGAATAAACAGTAACCCCGTCATCAGCAACAATATACCTGACACCTTCAGGCGACGATAAGGCAGTTTCATCCGCAGCAACAGCTTCTTCTGCAGCAAGATGCCGTAGAAAACAGCATACAGCACGACAGCATAAACAGCCATTGCCACAATTCCCCCCAGCACCATCCAAATGCTGACACTGGCCACTGCGTCTTTAGGGGAGGAAAAGAAATAGAATAACGGAGTAGCATCCAAACGGAACCCCCAATACTCGTATAATCCTAAATCGACAGTAAAAATTATGGAGATAAGTACTGAAATGAAGAGGAAATAGCCGCACCAGATGCGATGAAGGGATTTAGAAAGTGTCCATACAGAGGTTATGAAAAGAAAACCGGGAATAGCTGTCAGATAACCAGCCAGAGATAGGTCTAAAGGTAACCCATGCCAAATGACACTGAACCAGTCCGCACACGAGGCATCCGGATACAGCGATTTGTAAAACAGCATAAATAGTGGTTTCTGCAACACAAAAATGCAGACAAACAAGCAGTATGTCTTAATAAATCCTATGAGCCTATCTTTCATCGGTGCCTTATTGTATATCTAAATATAAGGTGCAAAAATAAATCTTTTTATTCTATTTCTCACCAATATTAGTCAATAATTACATTGAAAGATAGGCTTATAGGATATTTTAAGTTTATCCGTTCACGCGTTTGTAATCTTCAAGGAACTTCTTCAGACCGGAATCGGTCAGCGGATGATTAAGTAAACCCTTAATGGCCGAAAGCGGACAAGTAGCCACATCAGCACCCACCTCTATACACTGCATGATATGTGCCGTATGACGGATAGAGGCGGCAAGTACCTGGGTGGTATATCCATAATAACGGTACATCTCTACAATCTTCGCAACCAATGCAATGCCATCCTCACAGATGTCATCGAGACGCCCCACAAACGGAGAAACATACGTTGCACCTGCCTTGGCTGCAAGCAATGCCTGACCGACAGAAAATACCAGAGTACAATTTGTACGGATACCTTTGCCCGAGAAGTATTTAACGGCCTTGATACCTTCTGCAATGCAAGGCACCTTCACTACGATATGCGGATTCAAGGCTGCCAATTCTTCACCCTCTTTAATCATGCCTTCATAGTCGGTAGCTATCACCTCGGCACTCACATCGCCTTGCACAATATTACAGATGTCCACATAGTGCTTACGCTGGTTCTCCACTCCTTTGATACCTTCTTTTGCCATAAGCGAAGGATTAGTGGTAACTCCGTCGAGTACGCCCAAGTCATAGGCCTCCCGAATCTGTTCTAAATTTGCCGTATCAATAAAAAACTTCATGATATAAATGTTTAGATGGTTGATATTACAAATATAACGATTTACACCATAAATGGTTCCTGCTAGTCCTTTATTATCTTTGCTTGACTAATTATTATCTGGTCAGCGGTTTCGCTTCAAGAATAAACGGTTAGTAATTGTTTGCGGCAATTCATTCTCATAGTGGGTTACCATAATCATCGTTTTATCCCGACGATGGCAGAATGCCTCTATAATCTTCTTGACCCGACGGCGGTTGTATGTATCGAGTCCATGAAGCGGTTCATCCAATATCAGCAGTTCCGGGTCCTTGACAAAAGCACGTGCCAATAATGCCAGACGCTGTTCCCCGCTGGAGAGTTGCAGAAAAGGACTGTCTTTCAAGGCGGCAATACCGAAAATCTCCATCCACCACTCACATACCGACATCTGTTCGGCATGAGGACGTTTATACAATCCGATGCTGTCGTGCAGACCGGAAGCGACAATCTCTATGGCAGGCAGATTCTTCAGATAAGCACGATGCATTTCCGGACTGACATAACCGATGTGTTTCTTGATTTCCCAAATACTCTCCCCCGTTCCGCGCTTCCGTCCGAAAAGACTGATATCGCAGGCGTATGACTGCGGATTATCCGCACAAACCAAACTAAGCAAGGTAGACTTGCCGGCACCGTTCTCGCCACTCAGCGCCCACTTCTCACCACGCATCACTGTCCAATCCAGCTCCTTCAGAATGGTACGGTCATCGTAACGGATGCTAACCCCGTTCAATTTCACCACTTCGTCCGAAGTGAAATTCGCATGTTCGTAGGGCAAATCGAGAATACGCCGCTGCAATTCCTCCAACGCTCCGGCCTCTTCCTGAATACGCATCTGATTGCCCGCACAGAATGCCTGCACATACTCCTCACGTTCCATCTTTTCGCCCACCTTCATGTCCTCTACCGGCACAACATGTGTAATAAATGAAGGTATGTCATCCAACATGGAAAGCACAAGGACAATCTGCAACTCGCCCAGCCGGGTAAGCCGCTCCAGCAAATTAAAAAGCAGTTCACGGGTAGGCGCATCCAGCCCTATGAAAGGATTGTCCATGATAAGAATTCGGGGAACAGTCAGTAAAGCTTTAGTCAACTGAAACCTGCGCAGCTCCCCACTGCTGAGAAGAATGATTTTCTTGTCAAGCATCGGCTCTATGCTGAAAAGTTCAAATAGCTGCCGCCTCAAGATATCGTCTTTTACCTCTCCCAGCACTTCGCGTACTAGCGGAGCATCCTCCTGGTCGTGGGCATTCCAACGCTGTTGATAGTAATAATTGGCATCGGCAGAACCGTAAGTATCACGGAAAGCAATGTATTTGATATTGTCATAGGCAGTTTTCGTGAGGGAGGGAGAGAAATCATAGGTAAGCTCACCATCACGCAAAGGATACTTTTCCGTCAGCATATCCACCAGGAGGCTCTTTCCGGCTCCGTTCGGTCCTACAATGGCAATGTGTTCTCCTGCCAGGAAATCAAGGGTGACAGGCTCTGTCAAACGAACAAGCGGGTTGCGTACTACGCCCCCCGCTATGTGTATTGTATGTTGTTGCATCATCCAATCATCATTTATACATAATCAGTGCCGATTGGGCCGGAACAACAACTTCGGGGCCGTACAGTGTGCCCAAACCTTGTTCATTGATAAAGCCATCCTTGCAGACCACTGTATATTTACCTTCGGGTACGGTAAGTTTGGCAGGCTCCTTACGGGCATTCAAGACTAGTATAATATCTCCCCATGCATCACCGTTGGCATTTTCTTTCAGACGGTAAACCACCACATTGCTGCCGTCAACCGGTAGAAATTCCAAATGCTTACGCACCAAATCCGCATCACCCATACGGAAAGCCGGATGCTTCTTACGAAGCTGTATCAACCCTTTATAATAAGCAAATACATCTGCATGCTCCGCCTTTCGTCTCCAATCAATCGCATTGATGGAATCGGGACTCTCAAAACTATTGTGTACTCCCTTCTTGTCACGCATCACTTCCTCACCGGCATAAATAAACGGTACACCTTGGGAAGTGAATACGGCTGTTTGCGCCAGTTTGTCAAGCTTTGCCAATTCTACGGGAGTAATACCCGGGATACTTGCTTTCAGCCTATCCACCAAGCACATATCATCATGGCAGGAAACATAGCTGATCATCTGTGTAGGTTGTTCCGCCCACGGATCCTTACTATAATTCACAGAGTCATTATTTACTTGCGGATGCCTGATGGCTCCTACAATACCAAACTTTATGCTCTCCTCTCCTCCCGGCAATCCGGCAAGGAAAGCACCTTGATGATTATCATTGAACGGACCGCGCAAAGCATCACGCATTTCGTCAGAGAAAGCAGCAACACCCGGCATCTTATAAGTATTGGCTTTCATTGCCAGAGAATCTTCCGCCATCTGTGGAGCCGATGCCGCCCATCCTTCACCATATATAAATATAGTCGGATCTACAGACGTTGCTGCCTTACGGATTTCGTTCATTGTCTCGATGTCATGAATACCCATCAGGTCAAAACGGAATCCGTCAATGTGATATTCATTAATCCAATGTAATACAGACTCTATCATGTATTTACGCATCATCGGACGGTTGCTGGCAGTTTCATTGCCACAAGCCGAACCGTCTGCATACGTTCCGTCCGGTCGCTGACGGTAAAAGTATCCCGGCACTGTACGTTCAAAATTACTGTCGGATGTATTGAAAGTATGGTTATACACCACATCCAGAACAACACGGATACCTGCTTTGTGCAAAGCCTGCACCATCTGCTTGAATTCCCGGATACGAACATCCGGTTTGTAGGGGTCGGTAGAATAAGAGCCATCAGGCACATTGTAATTCTGCGGATCATATCCCCAATTATACTTGTTCTCGTCCAGCTTTGTCTCATCAACGGAGGCATAGTCATAAGACGGAAGGAGATGTACATGTGTCACCCCCAATTCTTTCAGATGGTCAATGCCGGTTGCCAGCTTGTCGGGACTTACCGTTCCTTGTTCTGTCAGTGCCAGGAACTTTCCTTTATGCTCAATGCCCGACGACGGATCGATGGACATATCACGATGGTGCATTTCATAAAGAATCACATCGGCAGGAGAGGCCAATGCCGGACGTTTATCATCTACCCATCCTTCGGGGTCCGTGGATTTCATGTCGATGATGGCGGCACGTTTTCCATTCACCCCTACAGCTTTGGCATTGATACCCGGAGTGTCCCCCAGCCACTTATCATTGATTTTCACATTGAATGTGTAGAATTTACCCATCAAGTCCTTTTCAACTTTAGTTTTCCAAGTTCCTTCTTCAGAGGGTTCCATTGAAATAGTTTCATAGGCATGCCCTCCGTCTCCTGCTTCGAACAACATCAGGCGAACTTCATCTGCCGTAGGTGCCCACAATGTGAATTGCGTGGCAGCAGGTGTATATTCCATCTCTGTCAGACTACCCGAACGGACAGGGTAAAGTTCGTACGAAGCATACTCCATCTTCGCGGGAGTGCAGCTTACAACCGTCGTTGCAGCCACTCCAATGATAGCAAGTTCATTCAATTTCATGATATTATTTTTAGATTCTACATTTCAATTCTTATCACTTCTTCACCTTATCCGGATTTTTGGCAATAAAGTCTTTCCAGCCATGATAGCCTTTCTCCACCGTGGGACGCCCCATCTGCAGAAAGTGACAATAGGCAGCAGCAAGCCCGTCCGTTGCATCCATAAAAGTAGGCATATCCTCTTTAGGAAAATGCAGCATACGCTGCAACATGTCTGCCACCTGTTCCTTGGATGCTTGTCCGTTTCCGGTGATGGCCATCTTTATTTTTAAAGGAGCATATTCCGTAATGGGAATATCCCTGCTCAAAGCAGCTGCCATTGCTACGCCTTGCGCACGCCCCAACTTCAACATGGACTGTACATTCTTTCCGAAGAAAGGGGCCTCAATAGCGAGCTCGTCAGGCAAATAACTCTCTATGATACTCAGTACCCGTTCATGAATATGGCGTAACTTCAGATAGTGATCTCCAAATTTGCGGAGGTCGATAATTCCCATGGCTATCATTTCCGGCTTGACACCTGCCACACGCAATACTCCATACCCCATAATGGTGGTACCAGGGTCTATACCCAATATAATTTTCTCTTTGACCGGTTGTATCACACTATTACCTCCATCAATGTAGGAAAGCCAATCACTTTATCTTTAAAGATATTCAGTAATTCCTCGTTCAGTTTCACTCCTTGCTCTTGATGCCAACGATGCAGTTTGGCAGAGTTTTCCACCTCAAACTGAACAGAATAGCAGATGCTTCCTTCTTCAATATGACTCAAGATACGGGCTATACGTGGAGCATACAATGTTCCGTTCTTTTCTACCTCGGGAAGATAGTGTTCCTGCATCCATATCAGGAAGTTTTTGTCTTCTCCTTCCTCTACATGATAAGTGGTATTATATATCAGCATAACTTATTTTTTCAAATTCTTTCGCAAACATAGCAATTATTTCAGAATAATGCATTATATTTGCACCATCAAAAACGAAAGCAAGCCTGCAAACGTTGGCAACGGGGCGTTAGCTCATCTGGCTAGAGCGCGACACTGGCAGTGTCGAGGTGATGAGTTCGAGTCTCATACGCTCCACGAAAATTAAAACGGTTAGATTAGTCTAATCGTTTTTTTTGTACGCATTAACGAGCTATAAATTTACATATAGTCCATTTTCATTCGACAACTCATGAAAGAAGCTTTTACACGCAAGTCATTACTTATTTTAGGACGTGGCATAGGGCAAGTCATGTTCCAAAACAATGCATTGTCCGGATTATTGATGTTGATTGGAATCTTTTTGAATTCATGGCAAATGGGCCTATTGGCTGTAAGTGGCAACATAATAAGTACGTTGACAGCCCGTATCTCAGGATATGACTGTGATGATATAAAAAATGGATTATATGGTTTTAACGGTACACTGGTAGGAATAGCCGTAGGGGTCTTTATGCTTCTGACTGTAAGTTCCTTGATGCTGATGGCTATTGCCTCGTGTGCATCTACCTACATTGCACGGTTTTTCAACATGCAACGCGTGTTGCCCGGATTCACTACCCCTTTTATCCTTTCTGTATGGATGCTGCTGGGATTGTGCAGTTGGCTGATGCCTGACATGCTACTCGTCTCTGATACAGAAACACCCGCTTCTTCCTCCATAAATTACTTACAATGTTTCAGTATGGGCATAGGCCAGGTGATGTTTCAAGGAAACATGATGACCGGACTATTTTTCCTTGCAGGCATTCTCGTGAATTCCCGGAATGCAGCAGTATATACCATATTGGGAGCACTTCTCCCCCTCCTCCTAGCCACATTATTGGGAGTGGATTCCGAAGCTTTGAATATGGGTCTGATGGGATATAATGGCGTATTGTGTGCCCTTGCTTTAGGAGGTAAAAGCTGGATGAGCTGTATATGGGCTGCATGTTCCGTTTTACTCTCTGTTGTATTGCAAATTGTGGGAATGAATTGGGGAATTATTACATTGACCGCACCTTTCGTTCTCTCCGTATGGCTGACAATGGGAATAAAAAATCTCTATCTCTTTTTCAAATTAGGCAGAAAGCAAGCCACCAACCCCAGTAAAGGCATAAAGGCACATACATTATAAACAGCCTCTATACCATACTTATCTGCCATACCTCCCAATACAGCCGAAGCGATACCGGCAATTCCAAAAGCGAAACCAAAAAACAACCCGGAAATCAAACCCAGCTTATTGGGTAGCAATTCCTGGGCGTACAGCAATATGGCAGGAAAAGCGGAAGAAAGCATCAGACCGACACAGAAGCTCAGCACTACTGTCCATGCAAGCCCTACGTGAGGCATCATCATACTGAATGGAGCCGTTCCAAGAATGGAAGCCCAGATAACATACTTACGTCCTATCCTATCACCTACGGGACCTCCCACCAATGTTCCGATGGCAGTGGCTACCAGGAAGACAAACAAGAAAAGCTGTGAAGCCTGAACAGTAACACCAAATTTATGGATCAGATAGAATGTATAGTAGCTCGTCAAACTTGCCATATAGATATATTTGGAGAAGATAAGTATCAGCAGAATACTTATGGCAAACACCGTCATTCTTGAAGAAAGGGGACGCTCTATCTTTCCTGCCACAAGCATCGGGCGTTTCTTGATATGATTCAAGTAGGAACGGAACCAACGACATATAGGAATCATCACCACGATGGCAATCAAGGCAAAAACCGTGAACAAGGCAATGTGATGCCTCCCGTAAGGAGCTACCAGCAAAGCCACCAGTAACGGTCCAAGCGAGCCACCCAAATTCCCGCCCACCTGAAATAGAGACTGCGCCAGTCCGCGTTTTCCGCCGGAAGCCAGAAAAGTAATACGTGACGCCTCCGGATGGAGTACAGACGAACCGATACCCACAATGAATACCGAAGCCAGCAACCAATACAGATTAGTAGCAAAAGCCAGATTCATGATACCGACCAAAGTAAAGCCCATACCTATCGGCAATGACCAGGCAATGGGGCGCTTATCAAAGAACAATCCCATTAGAGGCTGAAACACGGACGCCGACATCTGATACACTAACGTAATCAGACCAATCTGGGCAAAACTCAAGGATAAATCCTCCTTGAACAAAGGGTATACTGCCGAAATAACCGATTGCAGCATATCGTTCAAACAATGCGAAATACTCAATGCTATAAGAATAGGAAAAGCAATTCTACGGATAGGAGGTCTCTGATTCTGTATCATCTTATACTGTCTATTACAAAAAACGGTGCAAAGGTACGTAAAAAATACATATCCAATCCACATAAAGACAAAACTCCCCGATTCTCGTCAATACAGAATCGGGGAGTTTTATCTTTATCAGTTCAGCAATCCCGGATTGGCTTCTATGGCTTCTTTCGGAATGGCCAATGTATAGCGGGCATCATTCTCTTCGAGTACATAACGCGTACCATCAAGCACTTTCTCCAAACGCGGACGGGTGGAACGACGAAGGTCAAACCAGCGATGTCCTTCAAAAGCAAGTTCACGGGCACGTTCATCTAATATTTCCTGTACCAACGCTTCCTTATCCATGGCATTGACAACAACGGATTTCGCTTCGTAGGCCTCCGGTGCATAACGTTTCCGCATCAGTTCCAGCAGGCGGGTACGTGCCTGAGACAGTTCTCCAAGTCGGGCAGCAGCCTCAGCAGCCGTCAGATATATTTCACCCACACGGAAAGTACACAAGTAGTTATTGCTTCCCGCCTTCTTATTCTTCCGGAAACCTTTTTCATCCGTTTCAGCAAAATATTTGTCCAGCCGAAGGTCGTTCTCAACATAAAGGGAGAGAAAAACCGGAGTAGCCAGAGCAGCCCCATTGATTGTACTGCTCAGAGGCGTCTCCAGTGGAGTAATATTTTCCACGGAATTATAACTGTTAGGAAGAGTTGCAGAGGCATCATTCAAATCTACCAATACAGACTTCACGGCAAGCACTGCCTCAGCAGCATCCCAAGCCGCCTGCCACTCGCCCTTATAAAGGGATACGCGTGATTGAAACGCCTCTACCGAAGCCGCATTGAAACGATATGAATATCTCTGTTCCCATTCTGCCTTCGTGACCAGTTTGCGTGCCTCGTCAATATCTGCTTGGATGGAAGTATAAACTTCTTCCACCGTATTGCGTTTCAGGACTTTCTCTAAATCCGTATCCAATTTCAGCGGTACCGATTTGGTATCCAAAGCTCCCTCCTTAGTATAGGGCTGTCCATAAAGATTTACCAATAAGAAATGTACATAAGCACGGAGCATATACGCTTCTCCTACAAGCTGATTTATCTCTTCCTCAGTGCCTTCCTTAATATCACTTCTGCTCTCAATAACGTGATTGGCAATAAAAAGCACATTGTAATACTTGGCCCATTCAAACGATGAGGTATAGGCATTGGGAGCAAGGTCGTTCCAGCGCTCTATATCCATATAATAATTTTGGTCATATTCATTATCCCGAACCTGCATCTCGTCGGAACGGAAACAAGCCATTCCCCGGTCACTGAATTTACTCACGTCCTTATAAGAACGGGCAAGCAACGCTCTATACTCAGCCAAAGAATTGGGAATGACACTACCAGTAGGCTGTATATCCAGATAGTTGTCGCATGCCGCAAGCAGAAGCATGCAGGCCATTATCATCAGACTTATTGTTTTCTTCATTTTCTTTCTGCTTTTGAAGTTAGAAATTCAAGTTCAAACTGAATGTAACCGACTTGGGTACGGGAGTTGCATAAGGATTGTACATCGACTCCGGATCCATGTAGTTATTATATCCCGAACCAAACACGAAGAGATTGCGTCCTTCAATAGATACCGTTGCCGAGTTCATTCCCAAACGCTTTGTCAGGAGCTCAGGGATACGGTAACCCAGACGCAGATTCTGCAAACGTACGTAGTTCAGCTTCTTCACCCAGATATCCAAATCTCTCCAGATGGTTTTAGAATCATACCAGGAGTACTCTTCCGGGTTGGAAGCACTCAGCATAAATGCCGGAAGCTCCGCATTCGGGTTTTCCGGAGTCCAGCGGTTCAGCACATCCGCATTATAGTTCTTGCCATAATCCGGATTGATGATGTCATAAGAGGGTTGCGTACGTACGTACCCGCCAAACGTCAAAGAGAAATTGACATTCAGCTCCCAGTTTTTATAGCTGAAGGTATTAATCAAACCTCCCGTATAAGGAGCATCGCTACTCCCGATATACGAATAAAAGGTTCTCTCTTCGGCTGCAGTTACATCGGAAGAGGCAATACCTATCCCCCACTCGTCCTTCAGGCGGTAAAGCTCCTTCAAGGTCACTTTCTCTCCCTCCGGATTATAGAACATCATATTACCGGTTTCCTTATTCACTCCCGCAGTCTTCAGTGCGAAAATTGCCCCTACGGGATAGCCTTCACGTCCCGGAGTGGTCTGCTGCTCCGGTATGTTTTCCTGCAATACCTTATTACCGTTATAGGCAAAATTGAAATTTGTGTACCAGGAGAAGTTCTTTGTCGTTATGTTACGGGTAGACAAGCTGATTTCCACACCTTTGTTCTCCATACTTGCCCAGTTGACGTTCATCGAAGTAAAGCCCGTCTCCAGAGGAAGCATGCGCAAAGCTATCAAATCGGTACCCTTACGGTAATAATAGTCCACGCTCAGATTGATAGCCTGGTTCAATACAGAAAAATCAAAGCCGGCATTGACAGACTGCGTCTTTTCCCAACGCAACTTCTTGTTGGGAGCGGAATTAATGATAATTACATCTTCCGATACTCCGGGCAAAATACTCTCCGACCGATATGTACCCAGCAGGAACGGAGAAGTATTCTTGTCAATATTTCCCTGCAGACCGTAAGATGCACGGAACACCAGGTTATCCACCCACTTGGCCTGCTGCATAAACGGTTCTTGCGACAGACGCCACAAGGCACTGACAGAATAAAGAGGAAGATAGCGGTACTTCTTATCCACACCGAAAAGATCGGAACCGTCAAAACGGATACTTCCTCCCACCGTGTAGCGATTCAATAAAGAGTAAGAGGCCGTAGAGTAGAAAGATACATAAGCATTCTCCTTATACGTCGTCTGATGGAGCGGGAAAGACGTGGCGTAACTTTCGTTGGGGAAAATCACCGGTTTGGTCGTCAACGTCTTGCGGTCGAAGCCATACCCTGCCGAAAACAAGGTTTCATACCAGGTCTTGCGCAGCTCGGTACCCGCCATCACTTCCAGTTCATGAATATCATTGAAACTGTCGCGATATTCTCCCATCGCCTTCCAAGTAATCTGTGAATTGGAGTTTTCATAAGACTTCTGCATACCTCCTTCGGGCAGGAAGTGTTTGGTTTCTCCGCCCTGGGAGTATTCGCTCAACTTATAGTAATAGCGCATGGCATAGCTTTCCCAGTCCGCTATTTCTTCTCTGGAAGTCTTTTCCAACTGATAGCCAAACTGGGAAGTCAGCTTCCACTTGTCATTGAACCGTAGCTCCGCATCAAATATAGATGAAAAAGAATTCACCACGCTTTCATTAGACGTGTTCTGCCGTTCTTCAAAGATGTTGAATCCTAAATCCTTATCAGTGTTGTTCTGAATATCGTAGTCGTAATTATAGTTGCCATTCTTGTCATAAAGTTCAAAATACGGATTAGCCTTGCGTGAATAGAACACGGGATTCGACATACCGTATGCATCTGTCAAGTAATTGGTATTTTTGCGACGGTTGGCAAACATGGAGGCACCCACTTTCAGTATACTGTTCACCTTATAGGAAGTCTTTCCTACCAAGTTGAAACGGTCCATACCCACACCGTCCACATTTCCATCCTCTTTATAATAGCCGAAAGAGGTATAATACGTAACCCTTTCCGTACCGCCGGAAAGGCTCAAGTTATATTCCTGGCTGAAAGCATCGCGGAAAAGGATATCTCCCCAGTTTGTATTAACACTCTTCAAACGGTTGATGGCAGCTTGTGTATCACTGCTCAAGGCATCCCATCCTCCATTCTGGAAAGCAGACAACTCATTGTAATTGGAAAGAATATTATATACGCCTCCTTTATGATTGTCCGGAGAATAGTTATTACGGATCATATCCATTTCCAATCCGACTTTCTCCGCTGAGTTCAGCAAGTTCAACCGGTCAAGGCTCAATGTAGGAGTATAGGTAAACCGGGACGAGAAATTGATAACCGGTTTACCGACCTTACCCTTCTTTGTTGTAATCACAATGACGCCATTGGCTGCCCTCGCACCATAGATGGCAGTGGCTGCCGCATCCTTCAGAATGGTGATATTCTCAATATCAGCCGGATTCAAGCCTGCAATGGAAGATTGCTTCATGTTGGTTATGTCATTCAGCTCATCCGGTTCGGGAACATCCGTTCCCTCCAAAGGAATGCCGTCCAGCACCCACAAAGGGTCTTGTGTACCATTCAATGAAGCGGTACCGCGAATGCGTATCTTTGCCGGAGCACCCGGAGCACCGGAAGTCGGGCTGACAGAAAGTCCGGCAATTTGTCCGGCAAGTGCCTGGTCGATACTTTTTACTGCACCGATGGTCTCGTCCGATATATCCAGTTTGGATACCGCTGCCGTCAGCTTGCGGCGCTCCACTGTCTGGTAACCCGTCACAACAACGGCATCGAGCATTTGGGAAGATGCATGAAGTGTTATTTCATAATGTTCCTTTCCCGGAACAAGCTTCACTTCCAATACGTCATATCCCACGTAGCTACAAAAGAAACGGGTTATCCCCGTAGGTATAGCGATAGAGAACTGACCATCCACATCAGTGATGACCCCCATTGTAGTCTGAGCACTCCCCGCCTTTTTCAAGTCTTCCGCAGTCACATAAACGGAAGCACCGATAAGCGGTAGGTTATCCTCTGAAGATATTACTACGCCCTGGACTTTTTTCTCTGCAGCAAAAGCAGATGACAAAGCTCCTACAAAGCATAGCAAAACGATTAATACACGTTTTTTCATGCGTTACATATAAAATTAATTAATACTCTATTGAAAAGAAAAATCACTTTACTCCTAATGCAGTATTGATACGCAAAATCAAATCCTTATAATGATATTTAGTGGCTATATCCGATGCACCCAGACGATTTTGGAGCAATTCTTTGATGCGAAGCAACTCACCACGCTTCACGGAGATGACATCAGATACGCGGTTTATCTGCGAACCGTAGAAGTTCAGTTCGCGGTGTGCACCCATACGGTCGGCATCCAAAGTCTTACCGGCATGCTCGTCACAGCTGCAAAGGGCAGTCTGATGGTCCAGCAAGAAGTGGTTGTCCATCAGTTTTTTGTTTATTTTCACTCCTTCGCTTTCGGCAGCTGCCGTAATCAGTGCATCTACGAAGTTCTTCTGCAAAGCACGTGTCATGACGTCCGGCAAGGCACCGCGTTCCGTAGTGGCAAAGATGTTGCGATGCAGGCCATCCATCAGCTCTACCACCGTGAAAGCCTTTTTGCCGTTCACCGATTCGTTCTCCAACATACGCATCAGGCGGTTGTTGCCCAGCAAATCCCAAAGGATATAGGATTGGGCATTCTTCAACACTTGTGTCGGTGCATTCTCCACTACGCCCAGTGGAGTGTTGCGCAGCAAGTAAGTGTACTCTCCCACTTCCGTGTCGAACAGCCATTTGGGATAGGTCAGCACTTCGTCCAGCAGAAACTTCAGGGCGGCTTGCTGCTTTTCTTTTTCTACGAAAGTATAGGTTTTCTGTCCGTCGCCCACAACGGTGTTTTCTATATAGATACCACCGATGTTTGCCAATACATGATAGAGGTAATTGTTCCATTGGTTGATAACCGCATAGTATAGGCGGGAAGCTTCTTCATAAGTCTGTCCTTTCTCGCCAGTAGTAGTCCATTGGATGATTTGAGGAACAATACGCTTCAAGTTCTCAATACCCAGCAGAGATGAGCGGACAGCATCATCGCCCAAATCTTCATTCTGCGCACGCGGGTCTACGGCATCACGTACATCCTGCGCCTCACTATATTTATATAAACGGTCTGTATGACGGCTCAGGAAGTCGGCAAGCAAGTCCTTCTCTGCCTCTGGGGTTTCTTTACCATACCAACGATAGCCGTATTCTATGGCAAACATATCATACGGACCGATATGAGGAGAAAGCTCCGTAACACCGTCACCCGGCTGTGCCACATAGTTGAAACGTGCATAGTCCATGATAGAGGAGGAAGTGGTATTCATACGATCCGTAAATGTTTTGGAACGCAGGGAATCTGTCGGAAAAGTCCAGGAAGCAATCATATTGTGGCGCAAGCCCAACGAGTGCCCCACCTCGTGGCATGCCACAAAACGCATGGCATCACCCATCAGTTCATCCGGCAGCCTTACTCCTCTTGCTTCGGGACGTACGACACCGGTTTGCACTGTAATCCATTCCTGGAGCATGCCCAGCACATTATGCCACCACATGATGTCCGCTTCCAATATCTCGCCCGAACGGGGGTCGAGGATAGAGGGGCCCATGGCATTGGCTTTGGTGGAGGCGGCGTAGGTCAGCACGGAGTAGTTCACGTCATCCTTATCCACATTCATGCTGTCCGTCAGTTCCTTGGCTATGATAGCATTCTTGAATCCGGCACGTTCAAAAGCAGCCTGCCAATCCTCGATTCCCTGCTTGATATATTTCCGCCAACGACGGGGAGTGGAGTTCTCGATGTAGAACACAATCGGTTTGGCCGGTTCCACCAATTCACCGCGAAGGTAACGCTCCCGGTCTTCCGGTTTCGGTTCCAGACGCCAGCGGGTGATGAACGGTTTCTTGTCTACACGCTGCTGACCGTCACTGTAATTTAATAACGGATTAGTAAAATAACCTACACGCGGACTATCCAGACGTCCCATCATCGGTTTCTCCGGCAACAGCAACAGAGAGGAACTGACTTCGACCGTAACAAACACAGTCGTTGTTCCCTCAGTCACCTTAGTTGTCAGCTCGGAAGTAGCTACCACATTGTTCTCAAAAGCTTTGATAGATAAAATGCGGGAGAGATTCTTGATGGCCGAAGTTCCCAGGTTGATATTCGTAAAGACATTATTGATACTCGTCTCCGTACCATCATAAATATCGTTGACCTTGACCACTATCATGGTAGAGTCATTATTGAATGCCTCTATCTTGAAGCCGGCTATCAGCGGAGAAATATAATTATCCAGTACGGACTGCCGTATGGCATCCTCGTCCGGTGCCAACGGAAGAGGACGGCTCTGACGTACCAACAGCTTGTTGGCAGCCTTGTCCAATTCAAAACGCACCATCTGATTTTCGTAATTCGTACCACGGTTCACACCCGCCTCATTCAGTTCGGAAGGCACACGTTGTAATTTATTTACTACCAGCATATCACGTCCCAACAGCCTTGCCGGCACTTCAAAGTAATAATCGCTCTTCTTCTGGTAAACATTGAACATTCCCTTGCGGGCAATAGCATCGGAACCAGTCAATTTTTCGTAGTCGCTCTTGGATTGAACGCTGTCCTTGGTTTCACTCTTCTTTTTCTTACGGAACCATCCCATAGCTTCGGGAGAAGCAAAATCAGATGTACCGGCATGCAACAATACGGCAGGCTCACACATGAGTACTCCCGCAACTGCCACGACTGGCAGGATTGTCTTCAATTTCATCAATTCAAACTCTAACTTTAATGCAACAATTACTCCGTTAACTCTCTCTCTTTGACGTATGTTAATAAATACCAACCGCCAGTTTGTTCTACCTCCATAGAACAGTAAACGGGGCGCAAAGATACGAAAAGTATATTTTAGATTTTCAACGGTTTGACACAACCATTTGAGGAATAAACATTTAGCGA
>ERZ773242.139-NODE-139-length-83135-cov-9.532631_pt1 | contig 83135 bp, 133 predicted proteins | sample MGYA00511077_ERZ773242 | MGnify/ENA primary metagenome ERZ773242 (study PRJEB29015, sample SAMEA2737754) | human gut metagenome | biome: human gut; feature: human-associated habitat; material: faeces | place: China | collected 2012 ... | reverse complement strand
TCTCCTGTACGGTCTTGGTGGAAGTAATCAGGTCGTCGATTCCGTCGGTGACGAAAGCACCTTCATATTCAGGAAGAACTTTAATAGTAATATCACTTAAAAAATTGGTAACTCCTTCTTCAATTGGACTTATTGAAAAACCTACCACAGCATCATTAATCAAAGCCTCTGTCGGAAGGAATGATTTGGGTAGTTCATGAGTACCATTCCCAAGATATAGATTTGTATCCTTAGTTGCATCGCTTGTTGCTAAATATTTATATATAAATTTAGACCTACCTTCTAACCCTTTAATTTCAATCTTAAAAGGAGGTATTTCTTTTATATTTTGAAGATTACCATTATATTTAACATAAGAATATAATAAAGATAAACCTGCAGTTAGAACATTGGTAATATGAATGGTATTACTAGTAATACTAGTAACATATCCGTTAGATTCTTTCGCCCAAGTTTTATTAGCACCAAACACAACAGGATAACCATTATATCCACTCATACCTTCGTAAGCCGCATTACTTATGATGAACGGATTACTAGCATCAACCAGATTCTTAACTATAGAACGGTCAGCATCATCATTGGATTTACCATAAGCAGAAGCAACAACACGTAATGAATCTAATACGTCTTTTTCAATGTAGGGCTTACTAGTAGCCCTACAGTATTGATTTGGTATACCAAAATCAATACCAATGCCTATACCTTTAGCCCCACCAATCATTGTATATAACCTATAAATATTCTATAATTTGAAAGCATATCATCTGTAACAACAATGTTGTTTAATGCAATAGGATTCCAAACGCAAGTTAACAGAGGCAAAGCTAAATTTTCTTTCTTACTCTGATATGTAGGTAGACCATCTACAATAATCACATTGCTAGCATCCTCTGATTTCGGATATAAGAAAACATAGTAAGGTTTTATATCAATAAATGTTTCTACCTTTTCTAATTCTATAATGTTGTTTATGATATTCGTGTACATAGTTATTCCTCCTTTTTATTATTGTTATTATTACCTTGTTCTGAATATTTTTGAGATATTATCAATGCCTGTTCCTGTTGGTATAGTTGCTCATCTATTTTATTTTGCTTTTCTTTTTCAAGTCTAGCTTTCTCATCCGGTTTTGCATCAGGGTTCATTTCACTGGCAGTTTCAACAGAAAGAAATCCTGATGTAACTCCTGTTTGTAATCTTGTTACAATATCAGTTTCAGATTGAGGTCTATATACTTTGAATTTAGCGTTAATATGTAAGTTGTCGAAATCCGTAATAGCACTGGGTTGAATTTGTGAGACTACAAGTTCTTTTGCTAATCCTTGTTTGAATAGACGAACCATTTTATCCGCAACATTTTGCCATTCTATTACACCTTTTGATGCATTCTCAATATCCATTGATTGAGTAAGCATTATAGCAACACCTGATATATCTCCTGTTGTCTTTACATCTTTAGGGAGCAAGAACGTTGTACTGGAATTTTTCTGTATAGTTTCCTCCATTAACTGCAAAGTATCTATCGTTCCCTGTGGTGATGGTGGAGTTAAAAATTTAGCATCATCCGTATTTGCTTCTTGACTATATGATGTGTTTTTACTGTTTAAGATAACTGAACCTGCTATCTTCTTTCCATTGTTTTCAAAATCTCCTTTTATATATAATATTCCCCATCCATGTCTCTTTTGAATTACAAGGAAGATATTGTATAATATTTCATAAGCCTCAATAACACTTTGAGCATTTTCCCATGCGACCTTTCCTCTTTTAGTTATTAAAGGGATTTCTGTAAAACCATGAGCCTTTGGTGCTAGACGTCTCCATCCATTATCATCTACGTTAGTATTATCTCTTATCATGCGATAAAAATAAGTATCATCGTATGAATCAATATATTCTACATCATCAATCTTATAATAAACGCTTTCTAATATACGGTCGCCATTATCATCGTCATGCGGACATAAGACATAGCCATCCATATAGGATAATATACGGGATTTTATTCTATTGTTTTTATCAAAATAATATAAAAGTCCTACATCACCAACTGATTTTTGAACGTCAACCATTTTGGTTTTCATTCCGTCTTGGTTTCTTAAATCCCAATACTGTTTAAAGGTAACAAAGTCAGCTCTTTGTTTTTCATCAGGATTGGCATCCATAAGAGTAAAAGACATTGGAAGTCCGCATAAATGTTGTACCTGCTTGTCTTTAATATTTTGTTGGAAAGAAACCGCCATTTTCTTATATTGAACCTCAACAAAGCCACCATTATCAAGTTTCATCGTAATAGAAGGTATGTTCTGATCGTATAAAACCTTATGGTTTTCAGGCTCTAATTCCATCAAATACTCATCTTGCGTAATAACACGTTTTTTTAATTGAGGAAGAGTAACCGAAATCATATCTGTAAATCCGGCTCTTTTCAAATAATTATTCAGTGTATTGTTACATACACACGATGTATCATAACCTCGAAAAAAAGGTTTCTTTTGTAGTATCTTTTCAGGGTTATTCAATAATTCTTGTACTTGTTCTGAAATTTCACTCATTGTCTTTTTCTACTAGGTTATATTTTTTCATTAAATCTTCTTTTGTGGGAATATATAACTCATGTGAACAGTATTCACATACAGCATTATACTTTTGTTCTACAATGATATATTGTTGCCCTCCCTCTTCTGATACCTTAAACTTATCATTAAGTTTACTGCGGATTTCAATCTCTGCTTTAACACCATCTTTAGCAGACATATCACCACTTTTAACAAGATCGTTAACCTTTTGGAGCATTGCTATCAATTTAGCTTTATTCTCCTCAAAAGTAATATCTTGGATCAATTCATCATTGTTAATTTCATTCTTCTTGCTTTGCTTAACTTTCTCTTCTTCTTTAAAGTTACTAGCAATATACATTTTCAAGAAATCAATTTTTTTGCTTGTGTCATACTTTTTAATACTATTTTCGTCAGCATCCTTATCGAAAATAGATTTATAAGCTACAACAGAGCTGCAATATTCAAAGAATAAGATAACATACGATATGTCTCTTACCGTCACTTCATGCTTCATCTTAGAAGCATCCTTAATTGTTTTTTCTATATCTTTAACTGTCATTACGCCCAAAAACTATCGTTATAAATTTCAAGATTTGCCTCTCCGGTTTTTCTATCGTTTCTTTTGATAGAAGTTTTTTCTAACTCATCTCCCTTTTGATATTGGAGAACAGGTAAAAATCTCATAGCTATTGGGTCTAATACGTCCATTGAACGTCCTCGACCAAGCATTTGATTCATCTCTTTTTTAGTTGCTAATCGTTTCCTTCCTGTACCTTGTTCATTAAATCTAACAACAGAACATTCCTCTACAAATTCGTCAAAGATGGTAATTTCATCTTTCATTTTTTCATGTGTGTACATTTTGGAAGCGACCTTATCGCTAAAAGATATGCCTTTTTCGTTTACATGGTAAACAACTCTATCGTAGCATTCATCTTTTAATGTGCAGAAAGCTCTAAAATAGACGCCTCTCGTTTTACTGTATGATATAAATGGTATAGCATCTGGTATATAATCGTTGATATAAGCACCATTATTACCATCAAATATAATATGAGTGTCCGGGATATTATATCTAGCAGCTAAAATTTGTAGTGTATTCGCATTTTGTTGTGGCGTTGAATGTCCCAATACTACAATATCTATAATATGAAATCCATCCCATACCAATGCAACGAAATTATCTTTTCCCGTATCTGCCAAGTCAGCAGTAACCCATCTATCGCCATTAATTTGTGGATCTGCCAATTCTATTTCACGAGCTTTATAAGAAGGGATAGGAGCTTCGGAATCATCTTCCATGTCAACATTCCAATTACCTTCAATTAACATGTGGCTCATCTTCCCACCAGTGGAAGCTACACTACCAATATATCCCGGATTGTTTTTTAATAAAGCTGTATTTTCCGCTAGATTACCTTTAATAAACACGAATGACTTAATAAGCTCGTTATAGTCAAAATTACCTTTTAGACTAGATAATTTCCTATCTATATCTATTTTAGCTTGTTTATATACTTCTTCTTTCGTATTTCCCCAAATAACATCATCAATAGTGTCTCCATTGATATAGAAATATCTTACTACGCCATCTCTTTCAGGGATAATGTAGCCATCTATACCGATATACCAGCTTAGCCATTTTCTTACCCAATGATTTTTTTTAGGATTTAAGGTAGCTCTAATTTTCCCTGACCATTTTGCAGAACCTCTACAGCGAGACATTATATATTTAAACGTCTCAAATTTATATCCTGTTAATTCTTCCCAGAAAAACGCATCTGCTTGGACACCCTTCCAAGTCTCTACGATTAATTTATAATCTTCATTCGCTAAATGTCTAGCTTCTACATACGCTTTGCTTGGAAACGTAATTCGAGGGGAATCAGACATTTTTGTATCTATAATATCCCCATAAGCTTCACGAAAACCATCTACAATACCGCCTGCCGTTTTTAAGTCTCCTAAATTTTTTCTAAGGAAAATGGCTTTGAAATTGGGGTCTAAGACAGCTTCCGCCACAGAAAGAATTGAGCCAAAGGTTTTTCCTCCTCCAAGCGTTCCGCCAAAGAAAGCAACATCAACATTTGAACGTACAAATTTGGTTTGTCCACCTTCTTGTGGTGTCACCACCTTAAAACCTTGTCTTTTTAATTCCTCTGCTAAACTCATTTTAATCTGTTATTTCAACTTCGTAATTCATCAATGCATTATAAGCTATATCTGATAGCTTATCTTTATATTTATTTGCCACCTCTTTTATAAAAGATTCCTTCTCTCGTTTGTATGCTAAAAAGGCTTCTTCTTCTGTAGGGAAAACACCAAGATAACATGTTTTACCCCATTTCAATAGCGTTGCTGTATAATTTGTTCCATTATGTGAAACCCCTATATAAAAGTCACCTCTTTTGTTTTTATTTGTAATAAAAATAGTATTTATTTCTTTAGGTACGAAGCAACAAGTTTTAGGTGAATATTCACGGTTGTTGTGAACCCGAATGTCTTTGTCAAGAGAATATCCTTCTTGGTAGTTTTCATCAAACCATTGTTTGAAATTAGAGAAAGATAACCATTCATCACATACTGTACAGTCTTGATATGTAGTCTTATATTCTAAAGATTTAGAATCATAACATCTGCGTATCATTCCATACCATATATCATAACTTTTTAATAAATTCCCATTATCATCAACACAACGACCTTTATAATCATTTCTAGCAACTCCATAAATTAATGTATTTCTATCTAATATACGTTTGCTTTTTGAACATTGAGGGCAACCATGTCTATTTAGCAAATTGTTGGGAGTTTGAAAGAAAAGACCATGTTCTGGACATATTACACATACTTTCACGTTCGATTTTATATAATCCACTTTGGAATAATCATAATGTGGATATATTAATGAAGCCTTTTCAATAAATAATTCTGTATCACTTGCTACATTGCTACATTTAGGGCATCCACACTTTGTTGACACATGAGTTCTTGGTAGTTGCCAGAATGATCCATGTTCAGAACATACTATCTCCACCTTTGTATTATTGTTTACATATACAACTTTGGAGTAATCATATTTATTTCCATGAACCATAATTGCTTCTTTAATAAATTCTTCTTTAGTCTTTTTTCTAGGCATAATATTTTTTTTGTTGGCATGGTTAATATTCAAATAATGGGAAGTGTCATGCCTAAACCACTTATCGCAGGTTAATTACTCCTGCTATCCCATTATCCAATGCAAATATATACATTTATCTGCAAAAATACTATTCTAAATCTTCTGCTTTTTTAATATTAGAAAAACTTAGTACACCAGTGTACTAAATAGTTCCCTTATTTCATGGGATAACTTAGTTTATTCCTTTATTTTGTGTGCAAATTATTAACATAACTTAGAGGAATTATGAAGTTTACAAAAGAACAAGCCGTTGAACAACTCAAAGGCTTACTGACAGAAGGTGGGAAAACCCTGCATTTGTCAGACAGAACAATTAATGAGAATATAGATGACCTAATTCCATTATTGGTAAATGATGAAACTGAACTTTCTGATTTTATAAGTAAGGCATTACCTTTTGTAAAAAGGACAAATGCAAACTTTGAAAAAGAAAAGGCAGATTTTATTAAGAGCTATAAACCCACTCAATCTCAAACTACACAGCAGCAACAGTCTAAAACTCCGCCTACTGATGACGATGCCTTATCGCAATTACAAGCGCAGATACAGCAGTTGCAAGACAAAATAGAAAGAGAAGAAAAGGAAAAAGCTCTATCGCAAGTAAGGAAAAACTTTAAGTCTGAATTGAAATCCGCTGGAATTAAGGATGATAAGTGGATTGACACTTACATTTCTAAAATTCAAATTTCGGAAGATTTAGATATAAAGGAAGAAGCGAAGTCTACATTAGAATTATACAACCTTTCCAGAGTTGATATACCTGATGGGACAACCCCTTACAAGCCTATTGGTGGTGATCCCTCTAAGAGTAAGATAAGTTGGGATGATGTTAAAAATGAAAAATAAAAAAAATTATAAGAATATGGTAGAAAATCTTTTAAATACGACCGCAGCCGTAATGTATGGTAGAACCATGTTACAGGGGAGTGGTATTATCGGAGGTACTAGAGAAGTCTTTGTGCCGAGAGTATGCGTATTGAATGACCAAGTATTCCCTCAAACTGGTGGTATTATCAAGAATCCGTTTAAAACAGGCGGTAAGATGTACGCAGGTGATTTGGTAGAATATCATTGGAATGGTAATGGTGTCGCTAATAGTCACGAAAATGCAGAAGTGATTCTTTTGAAGGTATTTGAAGTACAAGCAACAGTTGAAGCAGAAGGCACGACTGTATTTGTAAAAAGAGATGGTTTCAGACACAAACCTTGTGTAGGTGATATTTTGATGAAAGCTCCTGAAACATTTGATGCGACAGGTACAGCCGCAACGGTAACAGCTGTTGAGGTGACGACCAATGAACAAAAAAATGTTTGGAAACTGACGCTATCCGCAGCTATTGGTGCATTAGCAGCAGATGATGTATTGGTTGAAGCTGCCGAAGCTGGTTCCGGTAAAAAGATGCTTGTTCAGAATCCGAATGCCGTTCTTCCTTGTGATTTGGATTTGAAATATAGACCTGCAACAGATGAAGATGATGAAGAAGGAGCTACGTATATGGTTACACCTGCATTGCACGCAACAATGTACACCTATTTGATGTCTCCGATCCCTCCTGCTGTTAAAACTATTAACAAGTCAAGAATTGATGGTTGGTTTGAAATTTAAAGAAAATAAGAAGTATGTCAAGATTCGATTTTAATAATAGTAGATATGCGGCTTTTTTCCGTAGCGGAGAAGGTCAGCAAATACTCCGTGATTATATTGATAATTCAGGAATGATTAATATCAATTATAATTGGTGGAGAGATCAGTTTACGGTGAATCCACAAGTAACTCCTACAGATGCATCAGGAAAAGCTTCTTTCATGGTTGAAGCCTCTATAAATCGTGCAGCAGGAGTATTGGATATGCGTGCTCCACTAGGTAAGGCTCATCCGTATAACAAGGAAGGTCTTTCATTCTATACAGGTACAATTCCAGATTTTACGTCAGATGCTATTGCAGAGACAGCTATGGAACGTATGTACAAACAGGAGTATTATGCAGAGTTTGGTAATGATGCTAAGTTTATCAGAGAATGGACAAAACGTGTCCAAGATTTGATTGATGCAAAAGACCAAACTGCAAATTACATGTGTGCTCAACTTCAAACCAAAGGCTATGTGCTATATGATATTGGTAGAGGTATAAAGGGTATTAAACAAAAGGCTGCTATTCCCGAAGAAAACTTTGTAAAGGCAGGTGAAAAAGTTTGGACTGCTCCTGATGCTAAACTTTTCTCTCAAATGGTTCTCATTGAAGATCAGTTCAGACAAAGAACAGGATTTGGTGGCGCAATGAAATGGCTTATTCCTAAGAAAATGTATCAAGAAGTTTTCTTGGAAAATGCAGAAGTCAAGAAGTGGGTTAACTATATGCGCAACCTGAATACTTACAGCCCGATGGAAGCTCCTGAAATTCCAGTTATTCTGAAAGAACAGTTTGATAGAGCTGTAGCTGCGTTTGATGGGTTGTCTCCTATTGAAATTGTAGTAGAAGAAGAAAAGAATAAAGAATGGGGCGGTGATACTACAATTCATGGATGGGCTGAAAATGTAGCAGTTCTTCGTCCGGTCGGACCTGCTGGACTTATCATGCATACCAATACTTTGGATGAACGTATGGCAAGTATGGCTGGAAACAATGTGGTTTCTCAAACATTCGCATCTATTGACGGTTTCTCTTTGCTTCACAATGCAGAAATGGTTGATGGTGAATATAAATCTTGGAGTACCCGTTTGATTACGTCATTTATTCCTGCTTTAACAGAGTTCCCGGAACATATTATTGTTGATACAGCAACAGCAGATTCTTAATATGGCTCAAATTGATATTATACACTATCTTGAAGGTTTGACTGCCTTTGTCTTTGACAAGGCAGTCCTTACCCGTATTGCAGTAGATAGAGACGTTATAGATATTACAGATACCAAACAGCTTACACAACAGCAAAAAGATTTGCTATTAGCTGATTTGCTTTATGTGATTTTTACCGCTCCCAATTATACTGCTAGTCTGACGAACCAACATGGAGCTTATACTCAAACAATTGGTAGCCAACGATACGATTCTAAAAAAGATGTATATAATATTATGATAGGTCTGTATAAGAAATGGGACGATCCAAAGGCTGAATTATTAGGTGGTAGTACAACAACTTGGATAAATGAGTATGACTGATGATTATAGATAGGGACATAATGCAAGAATATCCTTTTGATGGAGTATTTTACACTTATGGGATTGATGAAAGCAAACCTCCCGATCAACAGGTAGAAGAAGAGATTATAGTCTTGGAAACTAAATGTGATATACAAGGGGCGCAGAAAGAAGATTCAGGTGTAATATCAAACGCATACAATGTGTATTTCCCTTTTGATAAGTCAGTAGGTATAGCAATAAAAAAAGGTCATAAATTTAGGAGCAAGATGTATGGCTTCTCTATTACTGATGCTATCGTTATTGATATTATACCAACTCAATTAGGTGGTTGTGCAGTTTATGTAAAAGATAATACTAGTGGATAATGAGACGTGTAAGTCCATATATTGATGATTTGGCGAAGAAATTGGCTATAAAGGGTAGGAACTTAATTGAAAAGGCTTATTTAGAGGCTGACTACAATAAGAATAAGACCCAAAATCTTCACGATAGTTATGGGAGTGCAGTTTTTTATAATGGCGAACTTTATCCAAATAGTAAAATGTATTTTAGTAAAGCTGCAACAACTTCTAAATACGATCCATATCAACAAGAGGCAATTACAGGTAGACAGGCTATCTCTGATTTTTTCGATGATTATAAGCCAAAAGATAAGGGAATGCAGCTTGTCGTTGCAGTAGCCATATTTTATGGTGGAATATTAGAATTAGGCGGAGGTAATTTACGTAGGAAATATAAAGTTATATCTATGATTGGAGATGACATTAGAGCATTGGCACAAGAAGTAGGTAAAGCTAAAGTTTCTATAATTCAAAACGGGAAAGTAAATGGATAAGAATTTATTAAATATATCAACTATTGAAACCTTTTTCAATGAATTATTGGATGAAAAAGTATCTTCTAATACTTTCTTTACAACTGTCCCTACAAATATTGATACTACTTGGTCTGACCTTGTTGTGATTGACTGTGCTAATTCTATCCAAGATTTGAATGCCTATGGTGTAGGAACTGTATTAGTTTGGTTATATGCAAAGCCATTCAGCAATGGACGTAAGAATGTTGCTGTAATGTCTAAACTCGAAAAAGCTCTAAATGAAGCTTTAGAAAACAATAAAAATGCGTCTTATGCAGTTAGCAAAAAAGGCACATTTGCTGATTTTGATAGTGATGCTAAGATGCATTGTAATATAGTAGAAATTCAATTATTAATCGTTTAAAAATAAAAAATTATGGCATTAACAGTTACAGAGACTAGAAAAAATAACGCTAACTCCATTATCTACAATCCCAAGTTTTTATATGTAACACCGTATGTAGATGGCGCACCTGGTACAAAAACTTGGCAATGTATGGATATTATTCGTGATTCAACTACTATCACACAAGAGGATAATACTGAAAATCCTATTGAAAATGAATTATCTTCAACTCCAATCATTAACAACATTCAAGCAGGTAACTATACGTTTACTACTGAAATTGGAGATTTGCAGGCAGAACTCTTAAAAGATTTGCTAGGATTCACCATTGGTACAGGTAAGAACGCCTATGCGCCTGATGGCTATGTAGAGAAATTTGCTCGTATCGACATGGTATTTCAAAATGGCAGTAAATATACCGCTGTTGTATTGCCGAAATTGCAATTGAGTCCGACAATTACTCTTGATTCAATGAGTACTTCTATCGGTCGTATTGCTCTTGGCGGATCAGCGCAGGCTGTTCAGTTCAAATATGGGGCAGATACTGCAACATTGACTCCTTTGGCTATGATTTATAATTATACCGTTCCGCCTACAGATATGTCATTAGATGGCACGGGGGGAGCGTAAGGGAATCAGTGTCTCCGGCTAATTCCCTAGAAAGTTCAATCGGAGAAACAAGGGTAGCTTCTAATGGAGTTACATCTAAAAAGAAAAATACAATTCTTTAATAAAAGGGAGGGAGGTTACTCCTTCCCTTATTTTTTAAAAAGATATGACAAATAGTAAACCAACATATAAAACGATAAAAGATCCTGTTTCTGATGAAGCTATGGAACGTCTTGTACAGATTATGACTGACAGCCCTAGCCTTTTAAAATTAAAAGATACAGAATGGGAAATTACAGCATTGAAACCCGGTATAATGTGGCTGATAGCTAAAGAAGCCGCACAAATAAATAAAGTAGAAAAGGCGACCTTTAGTGATGTATTACAAGGTCTTTCTATCAATATGCCATCTGTCTGTCGTATTCTTACACTTGCTTTGTTGAATAATAAAAACCATATTAAAAGTGGCGACCCTGAATATGACAAAGTATATGATGCTTTATTTTGGGAATGCGAGGATATGAAAGACTGGGCTACTATTCTATTTGAAGTTCTTAACTTATTGTCAGTTGAGTTTTTTTTTGCGATTACAGAATTGACACAGACGTTCCGCCAAATGACACTGGAAAGAAAGACGAAGATGGAAGAACGAAAACAGTCATCGCAAGAACAAGCTACGGGGAAATGTTTGATTTTATAAAAGCTTATCCATCTGTGACTATGGAACAATACATGTGGCACATGACAGTTCCTCAAATATTGCTAGCACAATACGATACAACTCATATTGAATATTTGTCAGAAGAACAAGCTAAAAAAGACAAAGCACCAAAAATAAATTCAACCGACGACTTATTTAAAAATGATTTTGGCATACCAATTTTTAATCAAAAATAAATAATAACAATGGGAGCAACAGGATATGTATTAACAATACCTGATGAGGTATTAAAGAAACTAGAATTAGCAGATACTAAAATAAATGCTATAGCTGAAAGTAGCGAAAAAACAGCAAACAGGTTCAATCAAGCATTTTCGAGCATGGCTTTATCTGTTGACCCATTGATAAAACGGCTTGATGCATTAAAAAATATAGGTAAATTAGATTTAGGGTCAGGGTTAAAAAAATACACGAGTGATTCGGAAAAGGCTGCTGCTGGAATAGCCGAAGTTGCGAATAAGCTGAATCAATTAAAATATATATCTTCTCAATCATCGTCTGCCAATAATTCTGTTTTGGCATGGCAAGGTATTAATGAGAACTTAAAGATACAACAACAGCGGTTAGATGCAATAAATCGCTCAATCAAAGAATATGAAAATACTTTATCTCAAATACAAAGTGGTAAGGGTGGTGTATTATCAAAAGAAGATCAGTCTAATTACGCTTCAAATCTAGCCGAAGCTGAATCAATCAAACAAACAATAGCATTATATCAACAAAAACAACAAGCGATTGTAAATTACCAGTTAGAGCAAAAGAAGGTAGCTGACAATTTAGCTAAACTAAAAAGTTTAGAATCCGACTCAAAATCTTTGCCTGAACAAAGAAAACGTGAAGAATTAGAAAGATTGAATGCTTTATATAGAAGTGGTCAATCCTTACTGCAAAAACAAGCGAAGGCGGAAGATGAACTTGGTAAAGCTGCTCAAAAGGTTGCAATAGCATTAGATAAAGCTGCGAAAGCCGAAGAAAAGAAAAATAGCGCAAGAGCAAATAAGGCTAATCAAGAAGCAGCAAGAGCCGAAGAACAATACGCAAGAGCATTAAATAAAAGCGAGGTCACTATTGTTCAACGGGCAAGAAAGATTGAAGCATTAGCTAATGCACAAAGAGCCTTAAACTCTACTGGACGAGATTACTCTTCCCAATTATCTAAAATAGCATCGGAAACACAACGGCTTCAACAAGCAAATGATAATGTTGCAAAAAGTATGGAACGAGTTAAAAGATCTCAAAGTAGTGTACTCAATACTACCGATCAATTAACTAGGAAAATAGCATTATTATTTAGCGTTTCAGCTATACAGGGATATGTGGAAAAGCTAGTTTCTGTACGAGGAGAATTTGAACTACAGCAAAGAGCATTGCAAGCAATTTTGCAAAACAAAGATGAGGCAAACGCTTTATGGGAAAAAACAGTGGCATTAGCTGTTAAATCACCATTCCAAGTGAAAGAATTGGTAACTTATACAAAACAATTAGCAGCATATAAAATTGAAGCTGATAAACTATATGATACGACCAAAATGCTTGCTGACGTATCAGCAGGATTAGGTGTAGACATGGGGCGTCTTATTCTTGCATACGGGCAAGTAAAAGCTGCTAATTATTTACGTGCGTCAGAAGTAAGACAATTTACAGAAGCTGGTGTCGGATTGCTTCAAGAGCTTGCCACTATGTATACAGAACTAGAGGGTCGTATGGTATCTGTTGGTGAAGTCCAAGCTAGAATAACTAAACGTATGGTTGCCTTTGGTGATGTAGAAGAAGTTTTTAAACGGATTACGTCAGCAGGAGGTATATTTTATAACATGCAAGAAATCCAAGCCGAGACATTGGCAGGTATGATTTCCAATCTTAAAGATAACTTTGATGTTATGTTTAATGAGATAGGAAAGGCTAATGATGGAGTTTTGAAAGGATTTATCAATATATTAAATACTATAGTTGCACAATGGAGAGATTTTGCAATAGCATTAAATACCGCAGGCGCAGTTTTTGTTACATATTCTATAAAAGCTGCAATAGCAGCAGCAGCGAATAGAAAGATTGGCGTATCGGCAGCCGAAGCAATGATAGCACAAGGTGGATTAACTAAAGCTATTGGGTATACTACAAATGCTCTAATAAAATCATTTAATTTTGTAAAGGCAAACCCGTGGATTCTTGTAGCTACAGCTATTGCAGGAACTATCTTCTATCTAAAAGATTTAACAGAAAGACTTGACGAAACTCGTGCTACATACGATGTTTTAAATAATCAAATAGATACTCAAAAAAGCAATCTTGAATCTTTAACAAATAAAATAGAGAAGCAAGTTAAGGCACAAGAAGATGCAGAATCCTCTTTATCAAACGTAAAGAAGGGAACGCAAGAATATAAAGAAGCCGAACAAAAAGCTAATGAAGAAAGAGAAAAAACGCAGAAACTTTTAAATATACTAAAAACGCAATATCCCGAAGTATACGCAAAGGTAATGCAAAATAAAGAAGGTATAAAATCATTAGCGTCTGAACAAAAAAAATACAATGATGAACTTGAAAGAACTTCTGTATTAAATAAATTAATGCAAGCAGATGTTCCATTAATTGGCGAATCCTTTAAAGAACAAGCAGAAGCTTATACAACGTCATTAGATAAACAGAAAAAAGCCTCTACTGATTTAAAAAACACATATAAAGCTTTAACTTCTGAATTAAATTATCTTTTTAAGACTGATAGTAAAATCCCTGATTATTTAAAACAAAATGCTCAATTAGTTATAAATAGCAATGATAATATTGAGAAAAAAACTAAACTTTTAATATCTTATTCAGAGGCTATATCTCGACATACATCTACTTCTAATCGTACATTAAATACACTTAGAAAAAATGCAGAAGATTCTTTAAATAGCTTAGAAGATGCTAATGAAAATAGAGTAGTTCAAATGCAGGAGATGAACAAAAGTTATGTTTCTTTAAGAGATAACGCTCTTAAAGAAGCAAATATTACATTAGCTGAATTTAAAGCTTTATCAAAAGAGCAACAAGAAGATTTAGGAAAGAGAATGGCAACATTTATAAAATCTTCTGCCGGGGCGGAAAGCAATTTTGCACGCTTTTTTTTAAAAAATAGAATAAAACAAGATTTAGGTATTAGTATTTCTTATGACGAAAAGGATGTCGAGAAAGAAATGACCGACCTGCAAAAAAAACTATCTGAATATGTAAATGAATATAATAATAAGCCTGAAATAAAAGGGAAAAACGCTTTAAAATTACCAATTGTTACAGCAGAAACAGATGTAGAAGAATATAGAGATAAAATTTTTGCAGCTGGTAAAGCCTTAATTGAAGCAGCGCAGGAAAATGCCAATTCAGTTGAGAATCTTGCACCTCATATAGACAAGAATCAAAAAGTCGCAATTCAGTTAGCAAAATCAGCTGGGGAGGCTCAACAAGCTCTAGCTAAACTTTTTGGATATACGGATAAGAAAGGCGAAAAAGCCGGAGAGACAGCCTATGAACGTAAGATAAAGGCTCAATTAGACTTATTGAAAAAAATGCAATCTCAATATGAGAAGCTAAGACAGACAATGGGAGAAGAAGATGCTACAAGCACTATAACTTCATCTTTTGGAACAGCTTATCAAAAATTATTCAATAAGCCATTAAAACTTAAATTTGATAAGGCTTCGATAGCTAATGAGATGGAGTCCATTTCTAATACTATTAGTGGTAAATCTGCGGAAGCATTAAAGAGAAGTTGGCAAAATACCATTGGTGAATTACGTTCAGAAATTACAGTTTCAGCGACTCTTGATAATATCAGTGAATTTGAACGTCAAATGGACTCAATGTTTAATAGTTATCAACTGTATATCGAATTGGAGGCTAAAGGTGTTCCTAAAGATCTGATTCAAAATCTGTTTGGCATTGATGTAACTACGTTGGACGATATAGCTAGAGCGTTAGAGGAAAAATATCCCGATGTTACAAAATTAGGAGAAAAAGAACTTGATTCTTATTTCAAGATACAGAAAAAAATAACTGATAATCAAAAGAACGAACTTAAAAGACGTTCTGATTTATTGTATAATTATTTAGAACAATCTGTAGACAAGGTTAAACAAGTACAAAATTCAGGAGCACTGGAAATCAGCTTTGCCACTGATTTCTTTAATAAAGGAAGCTTGAATGCCGAACAATATGCGACAGTCGTTAAAAATGTCACAGAGAAAGTAAATAAGGAAGTTAGCAAGATTAATACAGATAAGTTCAAAGAAACTCCTGAATATATTCAAGCTATGGGGGACTTATCCGCTTATTCTGCTTCTCAATTAGAAGTAATGATAGCTAGAATGCAGGAGCTTATAAACTCTTCTGCCGGAAATCTAAATGCATCAGATTTGAAAGTATATACAGATTTGATAGATAAGATACAAGACAGATTAAAGCAGATTAAATCTCCGTTTAGTAAAAATGCTTTTGCAGAATTTAGAGAACTAAAAAGACTACAAGCGGAATTTAATGCAGAAACAGAAAGATATAATCAACTGTTGAGAGAACAGAAAATTGCTAAAGATAGACTTGAAAGCGCAAAAACAGAAGCCGAACAAGCTAGAGGTAGAATTGGAATAGATGCGTCCGCAAAAGATGACCTTATAGCAGCTACAGAGAGTTTGCAAGATGCTAATAGTGCTTTAAATAATTCTAATGATAAATTGAACATTTCACAAGGTAAACTGTCTAACATATCCGGTAAAATGGGACAGATACAGGGTGGAATGAGTGCAGCCATGTCAATGATTGACAAGATAGTTACAGGAATATATCAATCTATCAACGCTACCATTGACATAATGAATCAATTTAAAGAACTTCAAGAATCACAAGGCGTTGATACGTCCAAAGGAGGATGGAGAGAAGCGGCACAAGCAGGAGAATTATTGGGTAATGTAAACGAAAAAGTTATGTCCTCTTGGAATAATTTCAAGAGTGGTAATATTGCCGGAGCAGTAGCCGATGCGGTTGGCTCTATAACATCTATTTTCACAACATTAAATAAGCAACATGATGCTAGAAGAGAGCAAACCATTCAAAAGGAAATAAAGCAAGTAGAAAAGCTTCAAAAGGCTTATCAAAGATTAGGTAATGCAATAGAAAATGCATATACTATTGATACTCTGAATATGAGTACTGAAAATGCTCAACGTAATATTCAAGACCAAATCAAGAGCTATCAAAACATGATAGCTGCCGAAGAAGATAAGAAAGATACAGATTGGGATAGAATAGATGAATGGAAAGAAGCTATAATTGATTTGCAAGAACAGGCAGATGAACTTAGGAGTCAAAAACTTAATGAATTAGGAGGTTTTGGTAGCGGAGCAGACATGAAATCTGCCGCAGAAGAATTTGCATCTGCTTGGCTAGAAGCCTATAAAGAAACAGGTGATGGATTAACAGCATTAGAAGATAAATGGGATGAATATATCAATAATGTAATTATGAAACAGTTGGCTCTAAGAGGAATAGAAAAATTCTTAGAACCAATAATGAATAATCTGAATAATATGATCGGTTCGGATTCATATTTATCTGATGATGAATTAAAAGCGTTGCAGAAACAAATTGAAGAAAAGATGCCTGCTTTAAATGAGTATTTCAAAACAATATCAGAGAATTTCGGTGTACCAATTACTGGTGGAGAGGACAATGGCTCTACTCTTAACAAAGGTATTCAAGGTGTGACGGAAGAAACCGCTAATGTTATTGAAGCTTATCTTAATTCAATGAGATATTTTGTCGCAGACACCAATATGGTTATCAACAATTTCTTTGCTGCATTTACTAGCTTAGACCCATTGCAGAACCCAATGTACAGTGAGCTTGCAAATCAAACTAAACTTTTGAGAAGCATAGATGATAGATTGGCAAGTGTTATTACATACAGTGGCGACCATCCTAACGGTGGGGCATCAATAAAAGTACTAACATAATATTGTTTTCAGGAAGGATTAGCCGGAGTAAATTCCGGCTTTTCTTATTTAATAGCTATTCTATACAAAAATATAGGAGTATGTTTTCTAGACCACTCCTATATATAAATAAGACAACCATAATAAATAGACTCGTACGCATTGTACGTACTGTACGAGTTAGAACTCAAATTAGAAACCGAATTATTAAACATTAATCTCTTTTTGCAATGCAGGTAGCTCCAACTATCTGCATTCTTTGCTCCTAACTTTCTGCTGCAAATATAGTACTAATTTTCTCTATTCCAAAATTTGTCTAAGTCTTTTGGTAGAATTGGTTCTATTTTTTTCAGTAAATCTTCATAAATAGAAGTATATACCTTGTGAAATTTCAATCCATTCTTTATTTTAGCACACATTTTTTTTATAGATCGAGGTTGTCTTGGATATACTTTACTAATTGTCAATGGAGACATTTCCAACTTATAATGTAATATATAAAAAAGGAAAGCTCTAGCCGATACGACATTTTCCATCCTTTCTTTATTTACAAGTTCTTGTTCTGTCACTCCAAAATGAGTGCAGACTATTTTCTCAATCTCATCTATTTTCTTTGCTACATCAAGTTCTAAAGTCATAGTGTACTATTATGGACACAAATGTACTAATTAGTACACTACCTTCCAAATATATTCGGGAATATTTCATATACAGTTGGTATTTAACGTGATATATACTATAAAATACTGCGTAGTATATTTCTGTAGTTTTCACCTTATTTATTGCATAGTTCAATGTCGGACTATATTAAATGTATTTTTTATGGAATCAAAAACAGTTGTTTATACTCCTGATGCAGGGAGTGGAAGCGGAAGTGGAATGATGGCTATGCTTGCTCCACTTTTGCAGCAGAAAGGTATTGATCCTAACTTGTTAATGGCTTTGAATAGCAAAGGAAATGGAAACGGGTTTGGTGGAGATGGCTCATGGTTCTTATGGATTATCTTCTTGTTCTTCCTTTTCCCTCTTTTCGGTCGTAATGGTTGGGGTAATAATGGTGGTAACGATGGTGGAAATGGTGGCGGATATGGTGTCGCTGGTATTCCAAATTTGATTAACAATGATGCAGGAAGGGAATTACTAATGAGTGCTATTCAAGGAAATGGTCAGGCTATTAACACTTTAGCTACCAATTTGAATTGTTCGGTTGGACAAATTCAACAGTCTATTAATGGCGTTATGACACAAATTCAAGGTGTTGGTAATCAAGTGGGTATGTCAAGCCAACAAATTATCAATAGCATTCAATCTGGAAATTGTCAGATTGCACAGGCTATTGCAGATTGTTGCTGCAAGACACAGAATGCTATTACTACGCAAGGTTATGAAAATCAGTTGTCTATTTGCAATCAGACCAATACATTGGTTAACACTGCAAATCAGAACACTTTGGCTTTACGTGATGGAGCAACTGCCAATACGCAAGCTATCTTGTCTAAATTGGATGCTATGCAGAATCAGAACTTGCTTGATAAAATTGACAAGCTTCGTGAAGATAAGAGTACTTTGCTTGCTCAAATTTCTAACGATGCACAGACAAGAAATATTCAAGCTTTCCAAGCTCAAACTATTGCGCCTGTAAATGCTGCTCTTAGTGATTTAAGTGCTCGATTGGCTAAAATTGAATGTAAACAACCTGAAACAGTAACAATTCCATACATTCCAGCAATGGGAAGTATGATTCCTGTAAACTATAGTGTGCCTGTAAGTATGGGGGTTACTCCTTACACTAACTGCGGTTGTTAAGAAAGGAGGTATCTATGTATGGTAATCCTTTAAATCCGTTCAATCCATATTGGTGGGTAGGTGGTCCCGGTCCAGCTATTCCGACAAGACAACGTTCTTGTTTGAAACAACTCTGTATATTTGAGTTGCCGACAACAAACGTAGCCTTATCAGAGACGAGTGTAGACTATGGGATTGATAAATGTCTGTATAATCAGCTTCCTTGTGAATGTTATGTGACTGTGCAAGTTAATCAAGCAGTTCCAACAGGTGGTGAAGCACTGCCTGTAACGATTGCTATTCCAACGTCCAATAATAGTACAAATGTAGGGAGTTCTTCTTCTAATAATGGTGAAAGTAAAGTAAATGTTATAGACCATAACAGTTCAAATGTTATTGGTTCTGATATAACAAACTCAAAAGAAGTATTTGCTTTTATCAATAAAAGAGAAGGGATTATACGTTTTGTCAATTTTCAGACAGGCGGAACAACCCCTGCACCTACATCAGTAGCAAGTAAGTGAATCTATAGACGGGAGTAAAATCCCGTCTATGTAAAACAAATTAAAAGTTTATTATATGTTTTCATCAAGTAGACAAGGTGGTTTTATATATGTTCTTTCTAAAGGAGAAAGACCAACAGTTAAGATAGGGCAGATTGAATCTGTAAGTTCACCTGTCCCTAAATATCCTACTTATAATCCGTCAATACCTTATAGTCCTCAACCAGAAATGCTTATTGACATTAAGGTAAGATGTGGCGAGGAAGTTTTAGACTTTCAAAAATTACCAGCAAATGGTGAAATGTTCGCTTATCCAAATGTGATTGTTTCCGAAAAGAAGGAGGCTATCATTTCGGAAGTTGAAGCAATGATACAAACTAGTAAGCAAATTGTAGAAAGCGTTCCATATCATAAGTCTGTTATAGAATCTTGTGATAGTATTTTAAAAGAACTAAATCCTCAATTTGCTAAAGAGAAGCAACAAGAAGATAGGATTAATTCATTGGAACAGGAGGTTAAATCCGTAAAAGATGGATTGGGAGATATAAAATCTCTTTTGATAGAAATGAATACGTCTAATAAACCCAAAACAACAAATTCTAAATAATAATATTATGGGAATGATTGAAATAATGGAAGGCGAAAGAAAAGGCGGATTAGGAAAAGCCTTTAAGGACTTCAAAGAGAGTCTTGAATGCCTAAAAGAAGATTTCGAAACCCTTTGGGACGAAATGGAATCAATGGGAGAACGTAGCGGACAAGGCGGTTCTTATGGTGGTGGTAGTCGTGGTGGTTCTTACGGGAATAGATACGATGAATACGATGATGAAGAAATGATGGGAGAACGCAGAGGTGTAAGAGGCTCTGGTCGTGGTCGTCGTCGTCGCTAATACAAACTAAGGGGGATATAATAGTCCCCCTTTAATACTAAAAGATATGAAAAAAGGAGCAAGCTTTGATTTATATGATAATATCCCGGAAGATATGCGGATTTATCTACAAAATTATGGGTTTAATTTTAGTGAGAAAATGGCAGAATTTGCTATTTCTAAAATGAAAGATAAAGATGATAATCCATACATTCCTGTGCCAAAAGAAAAAGTAAAAGAGCTATTAACCAGATATGGTGTCACATTAGAATTAGACAATGGCTCTAATAGTTGGTATGTATGCAACATGCTTAAAAGTGATAACTGGGGTAGTTCTATTTCCGATGAGCAGCATTTGGCATTAGCAATTAAAGATTATATAGATGACAAAGATGCAGGAGTTGGTACAGAAAAGCCTTTCAGATATTTTTTCGCTTTATGTATGGGTAATGGTACAGCATTAAATTGGAGAGAAATGCTTTAATTTTAGGCACTTAAAATGTGCCTTTTTTTAATGTTATGGAAATAAAAACAATATATTTATCTAAATACGATTGGACTGTCACTATCTTTTATGATTATACTTGCAAATATTTTGAAGATGTAATAGAAGAATTAGAATATATCGAATGTGGAGAAGAGTCTCTTAAAAGAGCTTATAAAAATCTAACTACATGTGGATATAATAACGGACTTACATTTTCTAATCACTTAGCGCATAAAAGTGTAATTGTTATAGGTAGAACGAGCAGTGCAAAAGAGTTTGAAAAAACTTGGTCTCATGAATCAGGACACTTAGCAGACCATATATGCCTTACTTATGATATAAGTCCTCATGGTGAGGAAATACAATATTTAGGTGATTACATCATAGATAAGACATGGGATTCGGCAAAGAAATATTTATGTGATTGTTGTAGAATAAAGAAATGATAATATGAAAAACAAAGATTTCAAGAAAGCATTACAGAGTGATAAACCTATCAACTCTATGTTTGCACTTATTCCCGAAAAGCAAAAGAAGTCTTTTATGAAATTTGCTAAGCAATTTGGATTTACAGAAGAGAAAATAGAGCAACTTTTGAAGTCTGAAAAATGATAGCCTATGAAAACAAAAAGAGTAAAATATGATGCTGTCAAATTGGCAATCATACGTAAGAATTACATGATTAATGAGGCAATCAATGATTTAGTGAGAGATTTACCTCATTGTGATTTTGAGAAATTAAGATTTCAACTTACAAATGAAATTATGGAGTTGCAATCACTAAAAAGCGAAGGGGCTAAATAGCCCCTCTTCTTACTCTATCGTAATTACAATTTTCTCACCTCTTTTATGTGCTGCATCCATTTTTTTATAAAGATTGGTGAATGTTTCAGTACTATTAATGACTTGTCCTTTAATCTTATTTTGTCCAACAAGAATGCAACCTAGCGTATCTTCCGGCTTGTTTCCAACATGAATTAATACTCCTTCAAATCCTCTAACATCACATAATCTAGGAAGTTTACCATCACAGAATTTAGCCCATATCCTATCTTTGAATTTAGGACTAACAATATTCATGTCAATTGCATAAGTTCCCGTAGGAATAGCGGTTTTCCCATACACCTTTTTTGTTTGAATAACAGACAAAGGCATCTCATTGCTTAGTCCTCTATCTGTATCTTCGATAGTGTCACATTCATATACATTATTTATAAAAAGAGAACCAATAGTATAATTCGTTCCTTTAAATCTTCTTTTTAATTTTATTTCCATATTCAATCTTTATTTTCATTACGTGTATTATATTTCTTCAATGCAAGTTCGCTTATATTATTATCTTTGATATATTGATTACGTCTTTTCAGAGCATCTTCTAATGTTCTAAACATGCCGACATCAATACTTTTAGCACCGTAATATACACGAACCTTATACCTTATCGGGTTTTTAAGACGAGGTATTATTTTGCGGTATATCCATTTATGTCCAGTATTACTCATTTCTTAAACAACAAAATTAATTCTTCAACACTAGCCTTATGATAATAATCTTTATCATTATCTTTGGGTGGATACAAAAATTCGATTTCTGATAATCCTCCTTCTAATTCGTTATCATGATATATACCCCAATCTCCTTTACTGTTAGTAAAGACTTGTCTGTCATCGGTATCATCTCGGAGTGCAGCAATAAAATAGAATAAGTTTTCATTTTCACCGCAATCAATATCGTTTTCTTCCCTTTCTGATAAAAAACGTTTCAATTCGTCCTCTAATGAAAGATTATAACACTCATCAGGATAACCAACGCCATGAATAGATTGGGTAGGAATACATATATGAATCCATACAGCTCTATCAAAATAACAGCAAGGACAAATATGATAACCAAGTTCCTTTAGTTTATCTAATATTTTCTTGTTGTTTGCTCTTAAAAAAGCTTTTTGAATAAATCCCATGACATTTATTTTAAGCCAGTACTTCCATATCCATTCTCATTTCTATCTGTTTTTGACAATTCTTCTACTTCTTCCCATTCAATAGGCAAAGTAAAACCAAATTTACATTGAACAACTCTATCTCCGATTTTATATTTAGGCATGTTAGGCATTACATGATAAAATACTGCTGATACTTCTCCGCGAAAAAGTTCATCAACAGTACCAACGCAATTACTTAATACCATCCCAGTTTTCCAAACACTTGACCGAGGGCGGAAATCAATAGAAAATTTTAACGGAGAGTTCTTCATATTTACAACTGAATGGAATGCTACATTTTGTCTGTCCAATACATTAGAATATTCAGTTTCAATGATTTCATAACCACGTTCAATCTGAAATGCTAATCCCAAACCATATTTCCATACATTAGGAGCTATCTCTTCGCATGAAGTAGCATATAAGTCATAACAAAAATCTTCATCGTAATGTTTTACTGGAATCTTTGCATCTGGATGCATTTTCTTAAATTTTACTTTCATCTTCTTTATCGTTTAATTGTTGAGCTTTAATAATACATTCACCAATAATGTTTGGGTTTTGATATGCGTCTACTAGATTCTTATATGCTTCTACACATTCAGAGCTATCATTGTAGTTTATATCTTCTGCTTTTCTAAACACCCAGTTTACAAGATTGTTTATAATGTCCAATAATTCTTTCTGCTTATAATGTCTTAGAGCAATCGAATCTTCCGCAAATTTAATACATTCTTTTATTCTGTTTGATATTTCGGTGATAGAAAGTTTAGTCATTGAGCGAGCAACTTCTACCAATGATGCAAAATAGGGATTTTCGACACCTTTAATTGTAGATAGATAATCCTCTAAAGCTTGACGATATTTGAATAAAAGAGGCTGTATGTAAACGTCTAAATTATCGTTGAAGTCTGCATAAACTGTTCCACTGGAAATAGTCAGGTTATTAACTTCCTTTTGATACCAATTTACCCTTTTCTTTGCGGCATAAAATAGTTTCTTGGTTTCTTTATCTTTATTTTTAATTGATGGTTCAATATCCAAAACGCAACAGTTGCACATTTCATTGAGAGCCATTACCTGATAAACACTTACCAGCAATATCTGGTTAGGCTTCATTGGTACTTCCTCTGGCTCTTCAAACTCTTCGGGATGCGCTTCTTCATACGATTTTCCAAATAAATAGAAATCAAGAGATGTTGGGTCATTAGGACAAATTTCTTTAGCCCACTCGGTTGCTTCTATGACTGTTTTCATGTCATTACTCTTTCTCTTGATTGCTCCGATTTCTCTTAGGGTATTAAGAGAATGAACATCAAGTGGAAGAAGAAGTTTTGATTGGTCTAATGACTTCCATATTCCTACATCTATAGGACTATTTTTGCGACCCAACCATCTTAGCATTAAATTAAGTCGTTTACAACACGATTTGGTATTTTGGGGTATTCCATTGCATCCAATAAAAATAGCCGTTAAAACCTCAATATGTGAGGTAAATTCATTATTATTCATTGCATCAATTATGCAATCTTCAAGTGAATCAAATTTTTCATATATCTGTCTTAGAAAATAACAAATATTTGAAAAGTCAAACTTTTTGAGTATTCTATACCAACAACCATCATCTCCAATGTGTACTGGATATTTTTTAGACATAATCCATTGGTATGGTGAATCTCCCATAATAGCCAATGTCTTTTCGCAAGCTTTATAGATTTGTTGACGGTTGCCGAAAGCTAGGATAGAACAGATTACTGCTGCGACTTCAATGTCTCGCTTGTCTTTATACTTCCAAAGGAAAGAAACAGGGTCTTTCTCGAAGTATTTTCGATCTTCATATTTCTTTGATAGTTCTATTATTTCTTGATTATTCATACGGTTCTTAATATAACAATTAGACTTATGATGATAGATATTAGACTTATTATGTTTGGGATAAGCCATCGTAAATCATCTTTTTTCATATCCCTTATTTTCTAAAATAATAATATGGCTATGTCCTTTTCCTGCTGACCAACTTTCTCCTTTGATAACAGTGTAATCTTTCAATCCCTTTTCTGCGCATTTAACAAAGTCATCGACTCCATCAAAGATTAATGGTTCTTTATTCTCTAATTTTTTCTTTGGTCTATTTAAGAACTTATAAGTTTTATCTCCAAGATAAGTTAAGACACGACCGATAAACAGTCCTATAATGAATGCCAAAAAGTTTCCTATTGTCATATTACTATAATGATTTTAGAAGTTCCTCTTTTGTAGAAAACAAATGCTTTTCAGATAACCATATACTATTTTCATCAAACATATATTGGACATACTTGTGATATACGTCTATGTTTATATTTTCAACTTTCTTTAATACACAGATATTGTCATACATAAACCAAACCATATCTCCAATATCATATTTTGTACTTATTGTCATAAAGCTACATTTTTAACTGATTAATAATATCTTTTATTTCTTCCGAATTGATATGACCTCTCCCTTTTGGTTGAAGGAGCATGTCTGCAAACAAGTCGGCTACAACGTTATTGATAAATTCTTGAAGTAAATGCTTGGCTAAATAATCATCATCGGTGATTTTTTCTATGTGTGAGATTATCTTAGCAAGCATTTCATTGTTTTCTTTCGTTAGCCGAAGAAGCTCTTCAATCTGTTCACTGCTCATGACATAAATTTGCTAACTCACTGTATTCAATAATAAAATCACTCCATTGTTGTGCCATTGCATTAGCAATTCCTTGAAAAGTTTTAGATCGTAAAGTACTTCTCTCTTCTTTTGTTTTGCATTTATAAAAAGCTTCCGCATACCATTTTGGCATACTTTTTCCTGATTTAAATTTTATAATTTCTCCTTTACCTACAATATGGGTTGGTTTTAATAAAGGTAGATTTTTTAGCCATAAACAAGTGCTTTTTTGTGCTTCATCACCAAACATATAAGGCTGGACAATCTGATCGGGCTTTCTATATACAGTACTCATTATCCCTATGGGATTCTCTATTGCGATATAAGGAATATCCATTTTAGATAAAGAGATAAAGAAATTAATTGCATCTTCTCTGTCTTTTTTTCTTTTTATAGCTTTTTCTCCATATTTTTCTTCATTAAACCATCTATTCCCCGTCACTGTTAGAAAAGTACATGGGGGATGCGCAATCATTAAATCGAATTTAGGTTCTCTCTCTAAAACCTTAAATATATCCTCTTGGAAATGCCATTCAGGATGTCCTCCACTACAAGGAAGAATGTCACAAGAAAAAGCTTCATGCCCTAGTTTTCTAAAAGCACTGCATACAGCCTGGCTTTCTTCGCAAGCTACAATTACTCTTATTTGCTTCTCTTTCATAATCTTTAATTTATTCGTACATATTTCCCTGCAATATTACAAGTTCTTAATATTTCGGCATTATCTTCACCGAAAGCTATTAGGATACTGCCGCAACCGGGAGAATCTCCACGAGTCCCATCAGGCCGGAAGAACCTAATCCGGTTACGCAAAAACTTCATCGCTGTTGCTTTTTCAAAGATGATATCTTGAAACATCTTTGAATCACAACGATTGAAAAGTAATGCGATTCCGTTTCCATGCTCTGCCAGACGTTTAACGAAACGTTCTATTAGAGGACGGGAGTAAGGTGGATTTAGCCAAACACGACCTACCCAATCTTTAGTTAATCCGTCATGGTTCTTGTTGTACATTTGTGTAGCTGTTTGCCAAAGCGGTTTAACCGGAGCGCATGGATCTAAATCGAACTTTCCCAATGCGTCTATAATTTCCTTTGGCGTGTACCATTCATCAGTGGTATTAGCCGATTTTTCAAAGGTTGTATTCATTGCTATTTACCTCCAATTATTTTATAATCGCAAACGTCATCTTTCAATATTAACCCATTGCTTTGAACGGTAGAATACAAATGGATTATAACCTGCGTATCATCTCTGTTGTCGATATAAACTTCTTGCCATAGCTTTGCTATTTGTTTCATTGTTTTTTCCAACTTGTCTTTGCCTATATCTCCATATCCGATCCATTGTTTTTGTTCTAACAAAGAGATATGTTCGTCTTTCGCCCAATGATAAGCAGATGCTTCTAATATATAAATATTTTTATTTTCCATTTTTTTCTTTAATTTGTTCCAAAGTTATTCTAATACCTTCTTGTAATCCTTTCGAATAGGCATCTTGTCTTTCTCCAAAATTCCAAAGTATATATGTAACAAGAAGTAGAATCATACATACTACTCTATGCCACATTGGTAGTTTGATACTAAATGGAGATAAATTTATTTCCATGTGTCCAACAAATGCAGCAACAATTACAAAGGCTACAATCATTATTATCAAATCTTTCATGGTTTCATTCAATTATATTACTTGCCAAATAATCATCTTCTGACATTTCAAAGATACCCGTAATTACTACATTTTTCATTCCTTTTACCATTTTTATATAATCTTCAACCTGCGGTACTGACAAATGACCTGTAACTGTAAATAGTTGTCTCCCATATACATATTCATTGTTATTTATAGCTATGTAAGGGAACAAGAAATATCTCTTTTTTGATGTTGTCATAGGTTCTTTCTCCTTAAATATTCGCAAATTAAAGTTGCATCCACCTTGTTATCATCAATATTATTACATCTTTCTGTGCGTCTAAAATCCAATTCAGGGAAAAGACGTTTTGCGGCATTGATTGATGTTGCTTTAGTATTCACTTCTTTCTTGTTAATCTCTTTATTTTTGAGCTTAACTTTCTTATATGTTACCACCATATCACTGTTTTGCCATACCTCCGCTTGCCAAGTTTTAGGTGCAATCAAATGATAAGGTATTTTATGAGCTATAAGCAAAGCTTGTAATTTCCCATATATCTCTCCAAAAGAGAATGTAGCTTTTGCACTACTACCAAATATAGCATGAACGTATTCAAGACCTGCTACAATATTTGAATATTTAGATTTTAAATATTCAAGCATATCTGATATTTGATAGAAATCATTATCTTTTAGGCTCATGTGAGTCCATTCTCCATTTACTTGTATTGCAATATATCCAATACTTCCGGGGTCTATACCTATGTAACATTTATTCTCCATATCCCATCATTCTTCATTTTTCTTTTTATCCATTATTTGCCATAATAAATTAACAGGTAGTATATTCTTATTATACCCATTTTTTATTAATTCCATATTCTTTGCTAAATCCCTAGAATCAATAGGGAAATAATAGTATATAGAATTTTTATTTTCCGCTTCTATCGTCATATCTATTAAAGATTGTAGATAGTCTCTAAGTTTAAAGTAATTAGGATTTGCCATTTAAAATTCCTCCTTTTTTAGTTCTACAGTGATACCGCTATCTGCAAATATAGCTCTAAATCCTGTCTCTTCAAATATTCTCTCACCAAACTTTTTTTCATCGCTATTTTGATTACTTAGATGAAGCCCTATGACTGTCTTTAAATTACGAGACTTATGTCTTTTAATAACTTCAATAGCCTGTTCCAATGATAAGTGATTTTCAGATGCACTAGACGACCATTCATCATGTATCGCATTATCTACAATCACATCATTACTGTAATTAGTTTCAATCATTAAAACATTTACATCTTTCACCTTATATTTAAAATAAGAGCAATCAGTTATAAACAAAATCCTTATTCCATCAGGACAATCTATTATAAATGAATAACATTGTGCATTATGAGGAACTTCAAGACATTGTACTTCAAAACCTCCAATACGATATTTAGTTTTAATAGAAAGTTCAACTACGTCAGGAAATATAGACTTTGTTTCTTTATTTGAATAAACGGATATTGCTCTTAATATTAAATTAGGAATATCTAAAGAATGGTCTGAATGACTTCATCGGTGGCTGACTAAACAGCCAACCACCCTACCTCCTTCCCAATTTATAGCCGGAAGTATCTTATTTTTAAAAGATACACCTGCTTCAATTAAAAGGATTTCATTATTACATTCAAGAATATAGCTATTGCCTTTACTGCTACTTCCCGCTATTTTCAGATATGCCATAAACCCATTTTAATATTTCTTCTGCCTTTTCATAAATATCTTTTTCAAATGAAATAGGATTCCAATCTGTATGTTCTGTTAGTGTAAGAGCTATTTCTAACGCTTTTAATCTATTAGCTGCCATTTGGTCTGAAATGTTAATGATTACGCTTCCTGCAACTTTCTTTTCCATAATTAATCCTCCTTCATTAAATAAAGTAATTCTTCAAATATTTGGTAATCCAATAGGCTTGAATCACATATTCCCATAATACTTTCAATTTTATATATTAAACTCCCTATTACATCTTCATCTGTTAAAACTTGGGAAGGCTCTTGAATATGATTATTCAATTCATCTATAATATCATCAACTGTATCAATAGTAAACTGTCGATACTTACCCATATCATAATATAGTTTCGATTCTATATCTTCTACCTTACTTAATAACTCCTTTGCCGTCATATCATTCTTCTTTTAATCCAAAATAACTCCAATCACAATTTCTATTTTTCAATACGTCTATAAGTTCGCTGTCGTCAAGATAGTCAAGGGCTATATCACAAAACTCTGCTTTTTCTTTTACAGACATGGAATTAAATAAATCTTGTATATTAACACTAACTGTTACATCTACGTTCATGGTTGTATCTTTTTAAAATAACTATTAATCTCTTCCTCTTTTATCCACCAATGAGATTTATCACCATATTCATCAGTTATACAACCATCATTTTCTGATAAGTATATTTCCCCTTGAAAATAAGCAATATCATCTTCTTTACCACTCATTATTACATCTTTGATACATAGAAATTGGTCTCCTTTATGTATTTCTCTTTTTTCTGATAATTCATAATTTCTATATTTATCGTATCGTTCGAAATAATTATCACCAAAATTTAGGAAATTATGACTTACCAATTTCTCTTTGAACTGTTCATCAGTCATTGGAATCAACTCCTCATTAGACATGTATATTCGATACTTCCGCATATACAATTCAATACCTTTGCATACACATTTTGCGAGGAAATTTTCAATTCTTCTTTTCATAATCTTAATTCACATAAACATATTGATAACTACTTATCCAAAAAAACTCTTGAAGATTATCCCCTAAATAATTACGAATGTCTTTTTCTAAATAATCCTCAATATATTGGCAATCTTGTCGCCATCTTACTCCATTCTCTCTAGTAAGACATTGTACTTTTAAGTTTGGATATTTATTATATAAGTATTCAAATAGTTTTTGAACTATGTCTGTTGAATTTTCACTCATATTTTTCTAATTAAAAAGTCCCATCCGAATAGGTATTACTACCTAAACAAAATGGGACTAAGTTGATTTATTTACAAAATATCTGCTCCATCATCTATCCAATTAGGATACATTTCTTCCCATGAAGAATCTATTTCATATTCATCATCCATGATTAAAACGGACGTTCTTTAATTTGTTCTTTCTTTTCCTCTTTTGTTGTTGCCGAGTCACCTGCATTTGCACCATTAAGTTCTTCTTTGTTACCTAATGTGGATGCATCTACAGTTTCCGTTACTTCTTCATATTCTACAACCTCACCTACTTTCGACTTCTCAATTATTGAGGCAGCATCCCCAGCTAAAGGAGTATCATCGTCATCATCTACTGTTGATAAGCCCATGTATTTAACATTAGAATTGACTAATGACTTCGTGGATTTTTTGATAATTGTTCTATAAATCATATCACGTTCAAAATCCTTTGCTACGCTTGCTCCATTTGAAGATTTAGTCCAAGATTTCAACCATTCCTTTCGTGTCATAACAAATACATCTGTATTCCCATCATTGTCTGTAACATAAGCGTATGCAGCAATAAATGGTTTATCCAAATTTTCAATGGAAGTTTTGTGCTCTATTATTTTAGTATACCCTGTTTGAATATCTACACCAAAATCAAAAATGTCTCCTTCATGAACATATCCAACAATAGGTTTGTAATATTTGGAAGCTCTTTTTGCTCTTACAATGCGCCCATATACACTTTCCATTGTAGTCATTTGATTATTTCTTGGAATAAAATATATTTGAGATTCCGAGAAATCTAATCCTTTAGCAACTGAATCTAATAATGCTTGCATTACTGATTCTTCCGTGCAAACTTCTAATACAGGCTTTCCTCCTACTTTCATGTCATTCAACATAAATCGAGCTTTTTTAAGACTGTTTGCTGGTGAAAATCCTTCGGGGATTGTCATGCCTAATTCCATATAGGCTTGTATCTTTGCTAATGCTTTTTCTTCAACCAATACAGGCTTTACTAGTTCTTTCTTATTTTCCATTTTCTTTATATTTTAAATTATAACCTTTACATTTATATCCTCTAAGACAAGATGAAACAATAGAATTTTCCTTAACTTTTAAATATTTAGAAGCATCTTTTGTAGAAGGGAAATCTTTAATTAATACACTTCCTTTATACATCAAAACTCTTTTAAATTTTTTAGAAGGTATATATATTTTATTTTTCTTATAATATCTAAATATATGTCCTCTACATACTGCTCTTTCACCCTTACATGACCTACATATATCTCCACTTCTTGTTTTATGAAAAATAGATGCTTCTAATAACGAATTAAATTCCTGCTCATATTCTCCATTAATAGAATATTGATATACTTTAGTATATTTAATAGCTCCATTTTCATGTGCATGACGCATATTTTCCTTTTTAGTACACCATTCCAAATTTGAAATAAGATTGTTTTTTTTATTTAAATCTATGTGATTTACTTCTATTTTATTATCGGTATTAGGGATAAAAGCTTCGGCAAGTAATCTATGTACATATAATTTTTTCGTGAGTCCATTAAGACTTAAATTAACTATTAAATATCCTTTAGAATTATCCTGTTGAGACATAATTCTACCATTTATCCTTTTTGTATAATTAGGATATTCAGCATATCTATCCAATGATTTTACTCTTCCCAAATTAGATACTTGATATATACCCTCATACCCGACTACATCTCTCCAAAATTCATTTGGTAAATCTTCTAATGATAAATTCTGATATGTTTCCATGTTTATACTGGTTTTAAATGATACTGATGATTAAGAATGAAGGGAAAGCCCACCAGTATAGCCTTTCATTGAAGGAGCTACCTTCAACTATCCCTTTCATTCCACAAATATAGCGATATTATTTGTTATATCCAATAATCTCTACATCAATTCCATTAACTTTAAACTTCTGTAACACATCAGATATTCAAAATGGTAGTGCATCGGCAGCACTTTGATTAATTGATGAATAATTCTGTGTTGGTTGAGATGGTTGTGGTGTTGGGGCAGGAGGTGCTTGCTTAGCTGCCTGTGCCTCAAATTTCCTCTTAACACTCCATGCTTTTATAGCTGTATACCAACGCCCATTAAATTCTCTGGATTCAAGATTTACTCCAATGCTAACAACATCTCCGATTCTAATGTTCGCTTCTTTAATCTTGTCTGCTCCAAAAATAGTGAAACAAATATTTTTAGGATAGTTATCTTCTGTCTTTAACACAAAATCTTGGCTAACCCATTCACCTTTCTGTCCCATACCTCTATTTTCGGGGAGTATGGTAGTAATTTGACCTTCAATATATATTGCTTCCATTATTATTTACTATTATATGGATAAACGTCCATTATTTTACTATCAGATACACTTTCGATTCTATAATCAGCCATTGTACCTTTCATGTGTTCATCTAAGTTCTTTACAGCTTGTCTTAAATCTGCTGCTTGCACAAGCATATTGGTTGTCGTAGTCTTTTCAGCCCCAGTCTTTTCGTCTAAGGTGATATACCCAAGTTTACACTTGAACCAAGTATCATCAGCTTCATTATCGCTTGGAACTACTTCTGCGTATTTTGTATCTACCACAGCTTTTATCGAAAAATCACCACTGATAAAGGGAGACATTTCTTCTATTAGTCTAGCTTCTGCTTCTGTCACAGATAAGGCATCAATTAGATATTTTTCTGTAACTTTTCTTTCTTTCCCGTTCTCCATTACTTTTTCATATTTCAGAGAACCTAAAAACCATTTGTCCATAATAATATTTTTAAAATGTGAATATATAAAACTAACAATCGCAAATTTTATTATCTACTTCTTCTTCTTCTCTTCGTTGATTAAACCGTTAAAGATTTCATCATGGCACTTATTTACGAGTCTACATAAGTATTCTCGAAGGTGTCTCCACTCCACCTCTACTCACTACTTGCATATAGCTTTCGTGAGATACTTTTCTTAAAATTCCTATCGCTCCGTTAAGGTCAGCATTCAGGATTTTCCCTGTACTGCTACGGTATAGACCTCTTTTTATTCGTTTACCCAAGTAACTATCATGGTGACACATCTCTTCTCCGGCATAGTGGTCAACTTTAGAAGTATAGCTTTCCTCTGTTATGACTACTCTTATTCCCACTTCTTCGGATTTATACTGTATCATGGATATAAGCTTTTCAAATGGTATGCTTACAAAGTTCTGATTGTTTCTCTTTCCCATATTGCAGTTTTGCTTCCAGTCTTTATTGTTTCCTATTACAATAGTACCGATATGATGTTCTATACAATAGTTTACAATAAAACGTGATGCTTTGTGCATATAGTCATTTACTTTACAATTTCTCTTTAATGTCAGCTTACCTATTCTATTACTCATACCTCTGTTCCCTATATAGCTCATGAGTAATGCTCTTTTCTTGTTAAAGTATTGGTTAATGGATTTCAACGGTCTGCCATTTACGATAAAACTCTTGTAATTGAGTGAATCGTATGAAGTTACAAGATTATTCAATCCTAAATCAATACTCAAATAAGAATCCGGTTCTAGTCCGGTGGTTTCAACACTTTCCTTTTCATATACTACTTCTATTATGTGGCAACTACATTGAGGTATAATCCTCACTTGGCACAAATTAGTCACCTTTGTTCTTAACGGTTGTATGTTCGCTTTCTTCGGGAAGTGGATGTATCCGTCCTTCAACTTGCATTGTTGCGAGGTAAATACTACCACATTTCTTCCTTTTTCTTTATGCTTATACTTTGGCAATCTTGGTCTACCATTTAGCTTATCCTTGCATTTACATAACTTAAAAAACGACTTCCAATTCTTGAATAGCAACTTAATTACCTGTTGACTAGTCTGTGCAGGCAATGCGATATAGTCATCTTGTTTCTCTTTAGCAAGCCTTGTAGTAACTTCATATTCAGACAACATTTTACCATTCTGCGTAAACTCCTGACGTATCAGATAATTCACGTAGTTGTACAAGTTCTTGGATAAAAAGCAAAGATTATCCAAATTCTTATTTCCAATGATAATATGTCGTTCTACTCGCTGCATACGCAAAGATAGTCAATTATGTGTTAAGTTGTATTTAAGTGCCCTTTCCATATTGTTATTTTTTTAACGCATCATCTATTGACACTCTGTTTTTTTTAACTTTTGTATATTCAGTGCTTCTTATTATATTTCCACACCAAGTATTAGTACTTTGTCCTAACATTTCAAGCTCTTTATTTTTTTTCTTGGAAGCTTTAGGAAGTAAGCCGTATACATAACCATACTGATTAGGTTTTTTCTCAACAGCTTTCAATGTCAGTATGTACTCCCCTTTTCTGTTCCTATATATTGTATTAAATCTTAGTGGGATAAAAATACCTTTTTCCTCCACCCCACCCACCTCATCATTAGTTATGATAACCCCATTCAGTTCAGATAGAGTTACATTTACACTTAAATTGTTATTCATTTTTCTATTTCTATTTTTTTAAAGATACGTTCATACCACGGAAGATTATTGAAATCATCTATTTTATTTTTAATGTTAGTTACTTTTTTACATTCTTTATCTAACATATCTAGCCGTTCTTTATAATTTTCTAGCTGTTCTTCCATCTTTTTTATTAGATTATCCTCATCACAAATATAAATAGAAGAGAGTGCCCCCCAACCCAAATTCCTAGTATACGCTGCCATCTTTTCAGATATTAATGCGGTAATAAGAGCTAAATCTTCTGCATTTATCAGATAATCTCCTTTTAGTTCGAATTCTTCTGGGAATTTACCATTAATAACTTCTACATCACCAACCTTGTAGCTAAGTTCCCTACCATTAAAATAAACACGATTAAAAATTTCATTCATAACTTTTACTTTTAAAGATTAATATTTAATTCTTTTCCATTAATTGCATAAAATAAGTTTTGTAATTGGTGGACATATTCTACATTTTGTTGAACTGTGAAATTAGCTAATTTAGTACAATTAGGGTTAAGGTATATGTATAATGGCATGTAAGCGTTCATATCTTTTAAACTCTTTCTATTAAAAGAATAAAAAGAATATCCATTAATATGATTTATTTTTTCAAATCCGCAATTTAAAAGTATTTCTTCTGTTAGAGGAATACCTTTAACTTCATGTAATATTGCGGTAATAAATCCATCAAAAAGCAAATCTACAAGAACTGTATTGTCGTATCTCTTTTCACTTCTTGGATATCTATTTTCAAAAGAATATACTTCTAAATTTAATCCATTATAGTTTACATAATTCCCAACTCTTAATTCATTTATTTCCATGTTATTCAACTCTTAATTCATTATTACTATCATTTACTATTAATTCGATTAACTGATGGCAAGTTTTTATTTCATTGCTAGAATCTATTAGATTCATATCATCAACAAACAGAGGCAAACTTACATTGAAGAAATCTGCAAAAGCATTTGCAATATCAATACCAATAAGTATTCTTTCTGCACCGTTTGATGTAGCAGCAATTGCTCCATCTATTCCAGTAATCACGCAATCAGGAATCCAAACACCGGATTTATCCTGCGACATCATGGTAATATTGCACCGTTTGAAGAATTTATTTACTCTATCAGAAATAATCTTAGCTCTTTCTTCTTCGTATGTTTTAATTTGATTATCTAACTTTTCTTGTTCTGCTAAAGCATTGGCAGTATCTTTCAGTTGTTTCTTAAATTCTTCTATTTTTTTCTCTTGTTTTTTGCGCTCATCAATAAGTCCCATTTTTTTGCTTTCCTCTTCAATATTCGACATCAAAGCTTTTTTCATGGAAAGTAAACCTGAATTATCTTGTTCAGGAATAGTTGTTATTGTCTTTTTCTTTTCTTCCAATAAGCTAACTAATGATTTATATTTTTCAGTTTGCTCAAATGGGATAACATTTTGTTGAACTTCATCATATTCTTTTTGTAAAGCAGACAGATCTTTCTTCGCCAAAAGAGTAGTCGGAATATCAGCAAGATTCTCTTCACATTCTGCAATTATTTTAGTTATATCATCAATTCTTGCTTTTACATTCAGCCCTTCTTTTATTATATTTTCTTTTTCTATTTCTACTTGTTTATAAAACTCCTTTTTTAATAATTCTAATTTGTCATAAGGAAGAGTTTGTCCACAATAAGAACATTTATCTGCTGAAAATTCCTTTTCCAAACATTCATCCAATTTAGTTAATAGATTATTTCTTCTTTCATTTAGAATTCCTAAATCTATATTTAATGATTTTATTTTATCAGATAAAACTATTCTTTTTCTTCGGTTTTCTTCGTTTTTATTATCTATATTTTTATTCTCTTCTGTTAAAGAACATATTTTAGAAAGAATAGAAGCTGAAATCTTATTCTGTTCTTCATCGTATTTTTCTTTTTCAGTTCTAATATTCCGTTCCCAATCAGATATTTCTTGCAAATCTTTATTTCTCTTTTCTATTAGAGGTTTAATAGATTCAGCACTTCCTTGTAATTCTTTATCTATATCCGAAATTTGATTTTTATAATCTTCTATGGCTTTCTTAGCACTTTCCGCCTCTTCTACATTTGGCAGATTTTCCTCCAAAGTTTTTATCGTAAGAGGAAGGGATTTAAGAGAGTCTTTTAGAGGTTTAATATCTGACGAAATTCGGGCTTTTAATTCAGAGAGTGAATACTTCTCTAGCTGCTCTAATAATTCCTTGTAATTACCCGTTAAGTCGTTGTCTGTTATTTCACCTGCCATTACAGCAAGATATTTACGTTGTTCTTTCCAATCTAAATATAAAAAGTAATTAATATCCAAAATAGAGCGAAGAACTTCCAAATCACAAAATAAATCTGCAACCTTTTCTTTATACTTCCCGGCACTTAACTCTACTCCATCAATAAAGAACTTATAATCATCTGTTCCTTTTCTTTCATAAGAATTGCTTCCTCTACGTCTAATCCATCCTACTTCGGCTGTTTTTTTCAATGAATATTCATATCCATTTGCCTCGATGATAGCCTCAACGACAGCAGCAGGAGAATCTTCTGGTGTATATGTTTTAGTATTGTCGAACAAATTATAGTTCATTCTATTTTCCCCATCATATCCTGTAATAAGCCATAGGAATGCATGACGGAGAGAGGACTTTCCTGCTTTATTTTGACCATATACTTTAGTAATATCTTCATTAAAAGATATTTCCTTGTTTTGTTTTCTCCAATTTTGAAGAATAAGCTTTTTTAAAATTACTTTTTTCATAATAGTTTCTTTATTATTTCACCCATATATGAATCTTTAGTTAAGTCTATAAATTCATATATAGTAAATTCATCTTTATTAATATCAATATTTCTATCTTTACAAAAGATTTCCCTACCGAATTTACAACTCCCAGTAAGAATATGATGCCATATAAACAAGTCTTTAGCAGAATACTTTTTAGAGAAGTCAGAGAAATGTTCTTTAAACTTAAAGATCCTTTCCTCTTCTGTACTATCATCATAAAGCTTTTCTTGCAAAGATTCAAATGCCTCATGTAGAGTATTGCCATGAGAAAATTGATTATTCTTTTTTACTATAAAACAGGGAGTAAGAGATAAGTCAGTATGAAGGATAAAACCTTTTGCGATATTACCTTTTACATTTGTGATAATAGTAGGTATATTGTCTACTACATAAATAGGATTTCCATTTATGGATTTTACGCCATCGCCAGAGCCATAGCCAGAGCCAAAGCCAGAGCTATAGCCAGAGCCAAAGCCATAGCCAGAGCCAAAGCCAGAGCCAAAGCCATAGCCAAAGCCAGAGCCATAGCCAGAGCCAGAGCCAGAGCCAGAGCCATAGCCAGAGCCAGAGCCAGAGCCATAGCCAGAGCCAGAGCCAAAGCCAATATTTAGAAACTGTTTTATTCTATCTTCCATTACCTTGCCCATACCGGTACACTTTCAATAGATTTTACAGCTTTATCCGAACACGGGATAATTTCAATCACATCCAGAATCTCTATCTCTGGAACCGTAACTGTGAATTTGCATTCAGATGGTTTAGTCGTACCATTAACTGCTAATTGAGATACACTAGCAGCACCATCCCAATACCACAACCTACGACAATTTTCGAGCTTAACCTCACTACCATTTCTTTCTACTAATTCTCCGAAAAATACGCCTGAACGGTCGCCTCTAATAATTACTTTTTTATTCATAACTTTATTTAATTTAGTAAAACAAATCTTCTATCTTGTGTCATACTTCCTAAAGCACATATTTCTCTTAGAAAACCAAGTTTTTCCATGAATTCTATACAACACATCACTCCCCAACTATCACCACACACTTCATTTAATACTTTTCCTATTGTAAATGTACTTTTTTTAATACATGTGGCAACAACAATAGTATATAATTTGGAATATTTGCTAGTATTTCCACCTTCAAACATTTCAGCTTTCATCTTTTCATAATCATACATATCATTCCTCCCATTCTACTCTAACCGTATCTTTGTATGTAACACCTTTTTCATTGACTTTCACACGCATGGCTTCTTCTTTTGATTTGTGAACCACTCCAATACATCTTTCACTGACTGTTTCATATATATTTATCCATCCTTCTTTCTTTATTCCCTCCATGAATAAATCTTTTGGATTTTCTCTTCCTGAATTATAAAAATTCCCATCTTTACTATAAAGAACAGGATATTCCTCACTATTGTTAGAGTCTTTAACTAGAGCGACAAGAGGAAATCCTTTGTTATTTGCGTCAAAACATATAATTCTAGCTCTAAATCCTTCTCTTGTACATACAGGTGCACCTGCTTTTGCTTTTTCTAAATCAAATGGTTTCATAATTTTATTTCTCCTTTTCTTAACGATACATTTCTATTACTACTCTATTTTCTGGGACTCCATCGTCAGGGTGTACATCAGTAAAATCAATTACAGCAAAATCAAATAAATCGGGGGTGTATTCAGTTTGATAATCTCCCGTATTCATTACGATATTTATTTCGGCATCTTTATTACTGACTAACATTAATTCGTTAATCATATCTTGAACAGTAATTATTCGTTTCATTTATTTCCCTCATCCTTTAATTCTTCACAATGCAACTTATAAGCATAGGCAAACATCTTCAAAGTAACAGGCTCAAAGTGAAAATCTGCTTGTTTGCCTTCTACTACAACAGAAACACATAAATCTCCATCACAAAAATCAATATATGCCACAGCATCGTCATTCCCTCTGATAGAAAAGGTCTGTGTCTGTATACTATCCATGATTAATCTCCTTTCCTTTAAAGTGTTCGATTAGCTCTTCTACGGTAGCCTTGTGGTAATGATTATCTCGTGCACAATCATCATCATTGGATTTACAAAAAATCCATTCTCCTATTTCAGCATAAACTGTTGCTTCTCCATTGCCCGATCTATCCCAATGATTTACATCGCAAATAAACCACTGATTTTCATCAGTATCATCCTTTAATGCGGCTATTGCCAAGAAAAGTTCTTCGTTAGTTCTGCAATCAATAAAACTATCGTCTAGTGGTACATTATAAGGAACATATTCACCGTCAATAGTTGTAATTAATTTGCTATCATCAGTTATTTGAAAAGGGTTGCCATAATTTTTATATCCCAATTCTTCCAACTTCTTCCGAAGCTCCGGTGTGTTGCGTCTAATAAACGCTGCTGTTGTAAATCCCATAGTTATTCGTTTTTAAGTTCTTTCAATACCTTTTTCGCTATCTCATAGTAATTCAACTGCCAATCAGAACAGATATCGTCCGCTTCATCATCGTAATGATTGACATGTACGTATAAGTCCAATTCCTCCATAAACTGTTCTCCGCATAATCCATCGTCATCACAATCATCATACATATTCAATTCATGGGCTACTTCTTTACATTCTTGATGTGTGACGAAATCATACACAGTCCCATCATAAACATTTGTCTGACGAACGTATTTTTGTCCCGGCTGTATCTTGCAAGCACAAAATTCACATATATGCTCTTTCTTGGCTGTTGGGTACGTTTCTCTTAGTATTGTTGGCATAATTAGTATTTATTTGTATTATTGAAAATTAATCTTTATCTTTGCCGTAGAGTACTACATAAATAGAACCCTAGGAAAGTAATATTTAACTCTGATAAAGATGCTGGCTTTTAGTCTGCATCTTTTATTTTTTTAAACCGATTACAGAAGAACGATATAGGATAGTTGTTTTTACGCAATCGACAATATATTACAGCTAAACCTCCGCTATCTAAAGCAAGTTCTCCATGCAAACATAAGGTACAATTATTCATTTCTATATTATATACAGTTAATAGAACGGATTCAGCACGTCTACATCGCACTCATGGCATAAATTGTAAACCTTTGTTTTATCTTTAAGGGACATGTTTTTATCCTTTTTCGGATAATACCAGTCGATAGAACTACAAATAATTACTTTAATGTGGTCTAATTCTAGACTATCTGGACAATGCTCATTGAGAAAGTCCAAATCTTCCTTGATTAGTTTCTCATACGCCTCTTTACTTATCTTTATGCTCATATCTATCTTTTATTGAATTAATCTTCTTCCTGCAAATATAATTTCATGCCTTTTTTAGTTAAACCTAATACATGAGTATCATCAGCCCATTCATTAGCAATTCGCATAGATTCAGCCGGACAACCATTATCAAGTACTACCTCATATTCTCCATCGGCATGCATCATCATATCTCCATATCCCGCCACAAGTTTTTTATTAAAAGCCATCAAATCACCGTAATTATTAGCAAAGTAAATTCCTGCCTTTTCACAGTCTTTATACGCCTTTTTTAGTCTATTAAAAGCTCTTTGTTGTTCAGGCGTTAGTTCGCATACTGCATATAAATCTCCTTCCATATTAATTCCTTTCTAAATTGTTTTACGTTAATCGTCGAAAAATAAATCCATATATGCGACCTGCGCAAGTTCTTCCATCGCATCGCAAAAATCTTCGTTATAGCAAGTTTCAAGTTTCTGTCTTATAATATTGCAAGCAGCTTGAAAACCTGCCATGTAGTTCTCTTGAAACATAACGTTTTTTGAATGTTTCTTCGCCATTTCTATAATTTCTTCTTTCTTCATATCTGATCTTGTTATTTGGTTCTACTTCTTTACCAATTCAACTTCTGTCGGCTCTTCATCTTCCCATTTTACTTCGGGAAATAAAGAAGAGTCTAGCTTATAGAAATCATGGGGATTGTCACTACATAATTGCCAACTTTCCGAATACTTCACGGGTTGTTTTTTATAAAGATACAAATCACCGTCTTTGTCTCTTGCTACATACATATTAGTCTCCTTTCTTTATTCCTCCAATAGTTTTAGCAGTGATTTTTTATACTCGTCTATTTCCTTAATAGCATCTTCTTGACCTGATTTTGCATCATTTATCATTAAATCTGCTACTCCCCCCATTATTTCATCCTTATGCCTATTCAGATATTTGATAAAGTATTCCTGCATCAAATCAGTATCCATATTTGCTATATCCGAATATGTGTCTCCACTTCCATAACTGCCAGAAAAAGAAGAATAACAAAGATTACTTATATTCATACTCTGAATACTCTCCCTTCTGCCAAATCCATCTGTATGCTTATCTATTCCACTATTGCCATGGCTTTGAAACTCTTCTCTGATTTTAGGGAGAGTTTCTTTAATAAACTTTTTCAGTTTTCTGCCAGTAGTGATTAACTTACTTAATTCTTTTGCTGTCATAATCAATCTCCTTTCTCCTTAATCCGTTCTAGTACATCTCTGTTGGCTTCCAGTATTTCATCGAAAGACGGAATCGGCATATAACCTACTATATGTTTATCCACTTCTTGACCGTAAGTATTACAATAATGACACCCATCATAATAACCAAGTTGCATATCATAAACACTACCATTGCTATAATTAAGAAGTAATGGCTTATCTATAGGAGGATATTTATTGGCACTTATCCATTGGGATTGCTTTGCGTGCCATTCTGCACCACATTGAAAATCTTCCATACAATCAGATTTCCGACTAACGTAGTTATCTGAATCAATCTCCTTTAAAACCTCTTTTCTAAACTTTGTTTTATTAGTAGCATAGTCGTATGCAGCTTCTTCTAATGTCTGTTTCATAACGATAGTTTTTTAATGTCATCCACTGATAATTTATCCTTCCCTTTGGCATATTCAAAAAACCCTACTATAGGACATACATATTCAGAGAAAGTGTAATTTGCAGATATTGTAACTAATATACTTAAACCAGTCCCCATGATATACTCACAAGAAACAGAATCATCAAAATCAATATACTTTTGCGCCTCCTTAGCTATAATGTCACAATTCTTTCGATATTTATCATAGCTTTTGATAGTACTATTAATAAATTTATCTATATCCATTTTATTCTTATTCAATGTATTTATAAATTATAAGAGTATCAGTAACATTTTTATGTTCTACCTCATTATCAACCTTTAATTTAAGTTCTGTATCATTCCTCTCCATGCAATATTTACAGTTCCCTTTATGCCCAATGCTAGTTACTATATAACCATAATAAGTTCTTGACTGAACCATTATATACTCACATGAATCAATCTCAATTACATCATATTCAAGAGTTGAATCTTTTTCTGTTCTTGGAGTTTCTCCGCATGACATTAATAATAAAGCCATGAGTGCTAAAAATAAATAGTAAATGTTAGTTTTCATATTTATCTGTTTTAGTTATTAATAATTCAAGAAAGACAGCAGCTGCTGTACGAAACAAACAAGATTCTTTAACTTCTTCTACAGATAATTCGTTTGATATTTTAAAAATAGAGCCACCATACTCGAACTTAACAAAATCTTTGTTTATATCAATCCATTTAATTGGACATAATTCAAGTGCTCTACTTACTAAGTTTACTATTTCTACTGTTGTTTTCATAATTGTATATTTAATTCTTTCCCATTAATTGCATAATATAAGTTTTGAAGTTGATGAACGTTTTTAATAGAAACATATCTCCAAGTATTTAATACCATTCTAAAATCACCATCGAAAAAATGTACGATACGATACCTGTCCCCATTCCCATTTTCAGGAGAAATAAGACCACATACTTTATTATTGGTATTTATATATTCAAATCCACAATTCAGGAGTATTTCTTCTGTCAGAGGAATTCCTTCAACTTTATCTTCTTCCTCTTCTCTAAAAATACCATCTCCCATTTCTACTGTTATATTGTAATCATCATTAGCATATTCATTACAAAAGTTTTTGTCCATTATAAATGCCACTTTCCCAATTCCTTCGTCTATTTTAACGTAATTACCAATTCTTAATTCTTCTGCTTTCATATTTGTTTTTTTAAAATTTTGAAATAAAATCAATAACATCAAAGCCTATACAAAAAGGCATACATATATATAAAAGATCTACATTCTCGTTTACACATTGGTGGTTAATGCTTTCAGCTATTAATGTGGCTGATAACAATATTACTGTTCGCATAATGGTTTCATTCTTTGTATTAAGTGAAGAGAGAGAGTCATTAATTGTTTAACTTGCTCTTCATTTGGATAATCTTCTTCGTAAAAGTCTATTATATTCAATAAGGTATCACAACCGGGACAAGAACCATAATAGGTATGTGTCATAAGATAATCTTCTATTCCAGGCTGATATACATCTTTTTCAGGGATGATGAATATCTCTGTACCTGACCAATCTCCATCATTAATTACGTGTATATTTTTCACATCATATTCAGATATAACATACGTGAATATAGCTCTTACTATTTTTAAGTATGAATCATATTCTTTCAATTCGTTTTCTCTAAACCATTTTTCCAACTTATGCTTATTAGCTTCCCATTGATCTATAATTTCTTTTATCATAGCTTTTTATTATTAAATTCGTTTACACATTGGTACTATTACTTCTTCTATTTCTCTCCATAAAATAGGCTCTACATTATAAGCCCATTCTCGCCCAGTCCAAAAAGAGTTAGTATATCTGCCATCTTTTAGACAGACGTTCACGGTGTTATATTTGCTAGGCTTTATCTCCCTTGCATTATTCCATCCGTCTTTTATCATTCTATTCCATGTTTTCATTGCTTATCTCTTTAAATATAACATTAGTTTCATCTTCTCTTTCAAGAGAATCACAACCTCCAAAAGATTCAGATACAAATTCCCCATTTTCTTCACAAACTTCTATAAAAAAACAATTCTCACAGGAATGACCTATAACTGTTTCTACTTTTAAAGTTGTAAATGGAAGCTTTATTTCAGTTCCTATTGGTAATTCTTTCATGACGTTTTTGATTTATTGAATATACTTTGCGCTTTAGAAAGTGCTATCTTCTCTTCTGTACAGTCAAAGCCTGCTTTTTCAAAATTTCTTATACTGACAGAAGCTATTTCTATTACTTTACCAGTATTTTCATTTACACCTTCTTTTTCTAACAATTCAGCAAATCTCAATATTGCTACTTTGCCTAGTCTATACAAAGCATTGGCAAATTCTGATTTTTCTTCATTCATAATAGGTCATTTTTGATACTCTAATACATTAAAGCCGCCTGTTTACTTCCAATGACAGAGTACGTGTTACACATGATATATACTAAGTTGTTGTCAATAACTTTAAGCCTACCTTGAAAGTTATGTTTCAAACATAACAAAGCATCCATTTTAGAATCAAAAGGGCAAACAACCTTAAAGTTATGATTTCTTCTTAAAATTCCAATTTTTTCACCAAAAGAAATCGCTTTAGCAACTTTACTTTTGCTTGTTTTCATTCTTTTAGCCAATGTATCAAACGAAATCCCATTGTCTTTAAATTCAGTCAATCCATGCATGGTGCAGAACTTTTTAGCCTTCTTCCATTCTCTGTACTTTGATTTAGATAAATGTCCTTTCGGCTTAGTCCCTTTAATAACTTGATGATTGACGTAATTTTTCCGTCTTTGTTCTTCCGTTATAAATAATGCTTGCAATCCGGTTTCAATCGCCTTGATATTTGATAAATCCAATCCATCTAATCTTACATTTGACTTAGCAGCACGAACCGATTTAAAAAGAAGATGTTTATTGTTCTTTCCAACAAAATCTAATAGTTCCATGCTTCCAAGAACTTCTAACCGCTTCTTCACTGTATTTTTATGCAGACCTGTAATTTTGGATAGTTTGTAATAAGAAAAATTAAGAACGACTGATGATCTAAACTTTTGTTTTATAAAAATAAGTAGGGCTATCGCTTTCCGTTCATCGGTAGCGGATATTATTTCATTATATCTTTTCCTACTTAGTCTTTTCATAATTATATATATAAACAATAAAACCGTAGCTGAAACTCTATCAGTACGGTTCTATTGTTACCGCATGGCAGACGTTAATTTCTTAACGGTGGCTGTTGCCAATAAACGGTTTATATATTTTATATGTAAAAATTACAAATCATTCATCATCCACAGCCACGTTTCAGATACATTGCAAATATCCTCTTTATTTTTGAGATGTGCAAGAGAAAAATGGTATTTAACATTATTTTTCTTGTGCTCCATCAAAAGCCTTACTTTCCACTTGTCTTATACTATCAAAATTGCCAAAGGTATCATATTATCCAATCATTATTAAGGTTAATATTCCGTTATCTTTTGCAGAGATCATAATATCTTTATAATCTAGTTTTCTCTTGATATATTCCAGTTCATTCGATCTTATAAATCCCTTTTTAATTGTTACATGAGTGTTTTTCCCTTTTTCTTCAATGGATAAAACATTTCTAATAACAAATTTGATAAGCTTTTCTTTCTCTTTGTCCATTTTTGTATTTATTTATTGCATTCAACAAAATAAACTTCTTTGCCATCAGGAATAAATTGATTTTCTTTTAGCTTTTCCATATCTCAAATATTTAATAGTTCATTTTCTTTAATTCTTAACTCCAATGTTTTAGGGTATCTCATCTTCACATCTATAAATTCAACGACATAAAGATTGTTTCCTTTGACTCCAAACATATCCTCTATAGTATGATATGCTTTGAACTGATACCTTTCATCAGGATATTTATTCCTGAAATAAATCTCTATTAAAATTCTTTTGCTCATAGCTTTATATAAATTTAATATTATCTCGTTTTTACTTCATTATCTTTTTAAGTTTACGATACATTGCAGCCGCACGAACTGAATTATATTCCATTCCTGTAGCTGTCTTTTGATTCAGATTATTCAATCTTTGTGCAATATCTCCCCAAATTTCGTAGTTTCTAGGCTCTCCCTTATCTTTTATCCAATCAGTAATGAAAGCCCAAAAAAACACATTACTTTCATTAACACGTGCATTTTCTCGCCTTTTGTTTGCGGACTCATCGTGCATCTTATTTATTGAAACTATTCTATCTGTAGAACTATTCTTTCCCCACAATTCATTTGTTCCGCCTGTTTGCTCATTACGTTTTTTCTTTGCTGCTAAAGCCGCTTTTGTACGTATGCTAACCAACAGTGCTTCTCTTTCAGCCAAACTGAAGAACAATGTCAAAGTAAATTTGTCACTATTAGGTAAATCACAAAAAACAATATTGTTTTCACCAATTTCCGCTAATACTTGTAGTGCTTCTAATGTATTACGGAAACGATCGCACTTAGCAATAATCAATTTAGCATTTTCTTTCTTTGCGTGTTCAATCGCTTTCCGTAATTCCGTACATTTAGACAATTCCGTTCCGGTATAAATTTCTTCATAGTCCGCCAACAACAAACCGTTATCTTTTTCTATGAAGTAATTTATAATGTCTTTTTGTGCCTCAAGTCCTAAACCAGATCGACCTTGTTTTTGCGTTGACACCCTACGCCAAGATATATACTTATTCATATTACTATTTTTTAGTTAGCCCTTCAAATACAGTACAGCCGCCCCAAATAATCAAACATATTATAAACAACATTTTTACTCCTTTCTTTATTTAAAAACTACTATTAATAGCCTTATTAACACTCATAAATGAGAATATTTTTGAATTTATTTCATGTAAACTCATTCTATTTTTAGCTTTTTTTCATTTCGTAATAACTTTTAAAACCTTTCGTTATTTCCGGCTTATTGGCAAAATTAGTAATTTCAACCAATACATGTGTATATCCATTATCTTTGTAAACTTTTGCTTTCATATTATCACTTTTTATTAATATATTTATTACTTTTCTTTAAAAATAATCCCTTTTGAATTTCATTAGCTGCAAGTTCTTTTTCAAAAGATTCATTTAAAATACTTCTTTGATATTTTGACTGATTAGGAATGAAATTTATTGGATCAAACTTTTTCTTTTTCATAGTATTTCTTTCAATTCATTTAAAATATCCTCTTTTGTAGCATAATCCCGTAGCTCTAATAGCTTTATCATTGATTTACGGTTTATTTCCATTTTGGGGAAATATTCTTTATATTCTTCTGATAAATATTTCATTAATCTTTCTTTTTCTCTTTCTGATTCATTTTCTATTATTTTATTTAATAAGTCCCAACTTTCTCCCCTTTCTTCCCAATGATTTACAACTTCGTTTGTAGAAATATTTTCAAAAGTAAAATACCCTTCTTCGATTTCGTGAACATCACGTACAATCTTTCTACATAGTTCCGGGTATCCATCAATTTGAGATATTATACCGTTATTAATCATTTCTTTAAATGACTCTATTTGCTTTTCTGTATACTTTTTCATAACTCATTCCTCCATTAATTTTACTTTGAGTACTTTCAAGCCGTTTGTAAGTTGCTTTTCTATTATCTCTTTTGCTTCTTTTTCGTCATTGGCTAATACACCTATATAATAACAAATATTTCCTAGTCCGTAATATACAATATATTCTTTCATAATATTATTCTTTAACCGCTACTTTTATACCGTTATGTATTAACTTTACTAAAATACTATCTAACAATTCCCAAGAAAAACACAATATACCGTTTTTATTTAATTTAATATCTAAAATTTCCTTAGCTATAATTGCATCACTTTCATATATTTGTCCCAAATTATTCTTTTTTATAATTATTAAATAATCGGGGTGTGATTTCTTTATTCGTTTAAATATCTCTTTCATGGCTTTAATATTTTAAATTGTTTAATATAAACATTCTTCTTTCTATTCTTTTGCGTTCTTTCTCTGAATAATATACTTTGTTATTCATCACCGTACAAACGAATTCTATTCTTTTATTTATAATTGTTCTTTTTTTCATGATTACATATTTTCTTTAATAACGTTACTGCTTAAATTCCATTCATCGAATGTGTCTAGTATAATTTCCTCTGTTTTTCTTTCCGAAATTATAATACGGTCGCTATATAAACCGCTAATATCAGACCTTCCGCTACATGTAAATATTATATTTACGTTATACTCGTCTAACAAACTAGCTAATTTTGTTAGAAACTCTTTTCTTTTTTCTTCACTCATTGGTAAAATCTTTATTTTCTATCAAATTAGGTTCGTGCCTTTCCAAAAAAGATATTAATTCTTTGTAAGACGTATTATTATCTATAGTACAAGATAGCGAATAATTAAACTTACCTTTATACATTTTGGGCTTCAATTCGCCTAGATTATTAAAATACATTTATCTAACTGATACAAATAATTTACTTTGTAAATATTTGGAAAAAGACACAATATGATCACAAATAGATACAATGTTATTATTATAAACGTTACTATAAACTAGTTCGTTATCTCTATAAATATCTAATTTAAATGCTTTCATGACTTTCTTTTTTATTTGGTTAGCAAAATATAATTCCTAATATATACAATACTAGTAGAATTCCACACGTAGCACAAAAATCTTTTATTATCTCTTTAAATTCTTTCGTTTCCATAAAATTAAAATTTCATTCTCGATAATATTTCTATATTTTTATAGCCTCTATTTTTTAAATAGGCGAGTAATTCACTTGTATTATACCCTTTTGCTGGTTTACATTCTCTTATAAAGGTATCGTCAGCCTCAAAGTGCATGTTATCATACAAAGAATAGGCTAAAAACTTCCCGTTCATTAGCTTTTCTATAAACACGGCAATAATTTCACCGTCTTTCGTTATTCTGAAATTTACTTTTGTTTTCATTTTACTTGTTTATTAAAACGTCTTATACAGTAATCAAAAGCTTCACCGGATAAACTATTATTAAAGCCCTTTTTATCAATGTAAAAACATTGAAACAAAGAAGAATCACCGTAATTATTGATAAGATTAAAAAATAGTTTATTTTGAGCTTTTTTAGATGAAAAACAATATTCAGAAAAACGCTCTAAAACTATGTCGTAAATATATCCATCTAGTTCAAAGTTTATCCACCCTTTTTTGTTATGGTAGAAACGTTTATTTAGAAATTGTTCTACAGTCATTTGTCTAGTTTGAGATAACAAACCGTTTAAAGTTTTATATTTAATTGTTTTCATATCCTTTGTTTTAATTCATTAATACTATATTTTGATAATAATTCATACATAAGCCATTCAAGGGAATACCCTTTGCGCTGCAAAGGGTATTAATATCATTTGTAGATATTGAGATATGTTTTTTTATCTCATACTGTTTTTCTCTTAGTGTATTGTCTGAATATACACTATAGTCGTTCATGGTTTACTTATTTAATTTGTCCTTTAATTGAATTAATCTCCACGCGATAACAGAAAACCAATTATTTTGAAAATCATATCTTTGTTTTTCCGTTTTGCAATAACCCCAAGACTTTCCGATATTGATTATATCATCAGTACAATAAGCCACACCGAAACAAGACGGCAAACCCTTAATGTACTCTTTTACTCGTTCCTGTAAATTAGGGTACAACCTTCTATAATAAGCGTCGTTATACTCTTTATTAAAACAGTCAAAGAAGTAGTTAATAGCTTCTTTGTCATTCATTTCTAAATTCTCATCGTTGTAAATACAATCTAAAACGTATGCAAATTGTACACCTACGTTTTTATATTCTCTTACATTCTTTTTCATACTATATGATTTTAATATATTGCACATTCTTTAATTAATACATATACCTTATTTAGATGGTAATTTTAAATATTGTTTTTTATTTAAACCGCAAAAACTTGCTATATGTCTCCCGGTTGTAGCACTCCAACCGTTCCACAATCGTATAACATTTCCGTTTGCATCTATTTTTGCAACGTCGGTGTTATAAGATTGAAGTACTTTTGTATTATCGCTATATATTTTTACTTTCGCTTTCCCGTAAAAAGACTTATGGCTATCGTTTGGATATAAATCGCAAATATTTACTAATTTTTTCATGTTTATTCCTCCTTTATTTAATTATTATTGATTTGGTAGTATTATAGTCTCAACCTTGTTAAACTTTTCATCATCAACTTTAACCGCTATATATTTTTGTGCCTTAAAATCATAAAGAACTGCTATCGTATTGCAACCAAAAGCGGTTTTATTATCATCGCACACATTTACAAATTCATAAGTTTTTTTTCCTACTTTTATAAGCACGTTTGTATGTCTGTATAACATATAAGTAACAACATACTTAAACGTCTTTTTTTCTTCTATCTTTCCCATGATTAAAAGTATTGATTAGTATTTAATTCGCATGCTTACAAATATACCACATTCGTAATATTTATATTAAAATTACTCGTAATGTGGTCTACTATTTCGTTATGGCAAAAACTACCATCAAACCACAAAAACGTACTAGGATCTAAACTAATACGTTTTTTCAATTCCGGTATATATACTAACACATTGCCGGATCTCTTAGATACTATTATTTCCATAGATTTATATTAATATTGAAAATTATAATTGCAACTCTGTATTTATCGGGCTTGTAACCGTCTATATATTACGAAAATATATAGGCTACATTAACAAAATAACAAGCCAAATATAACAGAACTAAAAAAAGAACTAATATTTGTTAGCTCTTATCAGATTTACCCGTTATATTGGATACTTGTTATTTATTAGATTATTTTTATAAGGGAATATATAACTTACATTCATTCACCTGAATGTAGTTTTATATATTATATTGTATTGGTTTATTCACTATATTATAACTACTAGGGTCGGTCTCCTTTCGTCTCCCCCGCATAACTCAATTATTACGGTATCATAACTAATTACTAGCTTGTAGGTACTGATATAACCAATGTTTGAGTAATACCTACTTGATAGTCTTACGTTTGTTAGGTTGCTACTATGCAACAAATAAACCGCTATTTTCAACACGTGAATGAACGAAAACCAATTAACCAATATACAGAGAATAACACAAAGAAAAGATAAATATTATTATATATGTCTACTAACACAATCTTACGTTAACCTTTCGTATAAAGGTCTATATAACAATATCGTGTTATCTGTAATATAGATAAGAGTTAATCAGTATATCAACGCCTAACAACCTTTTTAAAGGCTATCGGAAATACTCTTTATTTCCTTTTGACATTACAAAGATACGTAATAGTTGTAACATACCAAACAATCGCGCAATATCTTAACACTAGTTACAATTGGCAGCATGTAACACCTATTACATTAACACAAATAACTACGATTTTACCGTAGTTAAGTTAATTTCGTGTTAAATGTAAACAATAACGAAAAAACACACTGGAACGTACACAACGCAACGCAAAATACAATCGGGGAAAGGGATAAAGGGAAAGGGGAGAAAGCACACAGGCAAGCACTATTAACGAATATACTATAATATCAAAGATATTATAGTATATGAGTAAATAATATATATATACTACTATATTATATATATATATACTATATAGAGAAAAAATACACATGTAAAAAAAACAGAATAGATAAAACATATAGAAAAGATAAACATCATAGAAAAAATCTATAAGAAGAAAACAAAATGCGAAAAAGGTTATATATAAAAAGTTGCGGCTTTCTCACACGCCAAACATTTTTTGCGTATGCTTGTTTAATGCAGCCTATTTTTGCACATTAAAGGGTAAAAAACGATGTACCCAAAACACGAAACGAGTGTTTAAGACGTGTTTTAAGGCTAAATGCGATGTTTTAATATAAAATACTATGTTTATATCGCCTTATTATTGATATTTTAAAATTAAGCCTAAAAATACGTTCATTCCTGTATTTTTCCCTCTGTTTTGCCGTGGCGTTTCCCGTGCCTACCGCCCCCCCCTTATTTGCATCCATCGGTTGATGCGGCTATACTTCTCATTTTTTTTATTTTTATTTTTTTATTTTGCTAAGAAGTTATATTTTTGCATACCTTCTTTCTTTCTTAATCCCATTCCTGTTTTTTTTCGTGTTTTCAGGTTGGGGATTTTATATTTTTTGGGGTGTTATAAAGTAGCATTTAATAGCCATAATTGATTTTTGTCTATTTAATGCTATTTTTTGTTGTGTTTATTGGCTTAATTTATTATTTTTGTGCTTAGCTATAAAACTAAGATTTTATAATTTGTACTTTCCCCCTGTCTGTGAAGATAGGGGTTTCTTTTTTTTGATTTAACCATTACTGTATTTTTCCTATTTTAGCCATTAAGACGATAAGTTCTTCATTTTTGGTATAAAAATCGCTATTTACGCCACTTATTAAACCTTATTTGGTGTTTATTTAGTTAAAGTCAGTGTTATATTTTGTATATTTCTTGTTTTTTTGCTTTAAATGGGTGTATATTTGCGACATGTTTAACTAAAAAAGATATAAATTATGTCTAGTAAGAAGAAAGAAGAGAAGGATTTGTCTTGGTATCAGGACAAGTTGGCGCAATTGGATGAGGAGCTTTATGTTGTTAGGGAGGAATATGAAAAATACCTTGCTAAATGTTATTATCCTGAATTTAAGGATAAGATAGGTCGTTATTATAAATCTAAACGTAATGACTACAGTTCCAGTTCTCATTTTTACGAATATCATGTATTGTTAGATGTTCGTCCGGAAGATTTATATATTAGTTCAGATGGTGAAGTATTGGCAAAATGTAGGACATCTTCTGTTAGTCGTGATGGTAATGGCTGTATTAGGATTAACCTTTCAGAGGAGGCTCATGTTCATTATTTGGGTGAGGAGATAAGCGAGAGGGAGTATAAAGATGCTGTTTCTAGTATTTTGTTTGATGCTGCCTGTGTTTTACCTAGTTTGAAGATTTCTGAATGAGGGTATTGTCTTTGTTTGATGGTATGGGCTGCGGCATGATTGCTTTGAGGGAGCTTGGCATAGAGCCGGAGGTTTATTATGCTTCCGAGATAGACAAATATGCTATTATGCAGACAAGTCGCAACTTCCCTAACGTTATCCATGTAGGTGACGTTAGGGAATTGGATGCATCCAAACTTGGCAGGATAGACTTGCTTATTGGCGGTTCTCCGTGCACTTCGTTCAGTTCCGCTGGTAAGATGAACGGTATGAGTACTAAGTGCAGTGAAGAGGTGGTTACTCTTGACCGATATTTGGAATTGAAAGAACATAATTATGAATTTGAGGGTGAATCCTACCTGTTTTGGGAGTATGTGCGTATTTTGAAGGAATTGAGAAAAGTCAATCCTGATATTCTGTTTTTGTTGGAGAATGTGGAGATGCAGACTAAATGGGAGAATGTGATAGATAGCGTTCTTGGAATCAAGGGTGCGCATATTAATTCCGCATTGGTATCCGCCCAGAACAGGAGACGAATATATTGGAGCAATATAAAGACTACAAGATATGGTCTTTTTAATCATGATTTATATACCCATATACCTCGTCCTGCTGACAGATGTATCTATTTAAGGGATATTCTTGAAGATGAAGTTGATAAAAAGTACTTTATCAGTGACAATATGCATGATTGGCTTGTATCTCGTAGCAAAAAGAAGAATGTAAAAATAAGAATTATGTCAGGAGATGATAAGTCTCATTGTATAACAGCCACAGCGATATATAAAGGGAATTTAGATACTGATTATGTTCCTGTTACTATAAATGGTGAAAGAAGGCTTAGGAGATATACTCCTTTGGAATGTGCTCGTTTGCAAACTGTTCCTGATTGGTATAAATGGTATTGTTCAGACACCCAAATCTACAAGATGCTTGGTAACGGATGGACAATAGATGTTATAAAATATATATTTTCGTTTATAAAAATAAGAAAGATGAAAGAATTGGATAATGTAATAAAGGGTCGTGGTGAGACTAAGGGTTTTACTTTTACTTTGGTGAACAAGTCTCCTTATGCTTATATGTATAGAAGCGTTGACGATTGTGGCGGTAATGTTGTTTATGAAGTTTTCCGTCGTGTTGAGAACAAGATGTTTGATTGTGTGAGTTATCCCAGTAGCAACGGGTTTGGCGATTCGCTGTACATGGGTAAAACGTATAGGTCTGCCGACCTTGCTGTTCGTTGGTTTAACCATTTGACAGAGATGGGGCAAAAAAAACAAGGAATTTCTTTGTAGTATTGAAAATGTTCTCTATATTTGCAGTACTGGTACAGTAGAATTTACTTATAAGTGTTTGACAAAAAATGTAGGGGTGATAGTGATATTACCCCTATATATTATCTCTAATTTTTTATTCATTTAAAGGTGTTTGATTACTTTTTTCTTTCAGTTGAACATGGGGACGGGGATGGCTTAGTGAAGCTGTCCCTTGTTTTTTATATATGCTAAACGTTAATGTAGTGTTAAAGCCTTAATTACATTTGGCGATTGCCAATCGCCAACTTATATTTGCAGAACATTAATTTAAAACCAAAAAATATGGAACGTATTAAAGTAAGTTGTTATGTTGATGCTTCTAATTTGAGAAGCATTTTGAATTTACCGGAATTGAAAGATAATGGTGTGTCCGGTTCTGATTTGGATGGTGTTTCGGAGATTATACTTGACCCTCCAACTCTTCCTCTTGAAGATGATAATCAGAGAACCCAGTTCGTAAACAGTATTTTCGGTGCTGCTATCATGACTATAATTCAATGGAAAAGTCAGCAAAAGGGAAATACTATGAACGTTGAACCTGAAAAAGAGGGAGGACAGGACGATGAAAGTAGATAATAGTATTCGTATACCGTTTAATGTTGATGTCTTGAAAAAGATTAGGCAATCGCAGCAAAAGAAAATGGCATACTTATAACATCAATAACAAACTGCCTTAAAGGACGGTCTAAGTCTGCCGGAGGTTTTTATTGGAAACTAAAATAAATGTGATATGAGTAAAAAAATAATGTTCAATGATAAATTTGGCTTAACCCAAGCCGTATTGGATGGTCGAAAGACTATGACTAGAAGGGCTATAAGTGAAAAACTTTGGGATAGATGGACTGATTACGATGATTTTTGCAACAGCGTAAGTGTTGAAAATATACCTACAAAACGTCAATATTATGACGAAAAAGATTTCTTTCTTAATAATGCGCCATATAAACTTGGCGAAGTCGTTGCCATTGCGCAAAGCTACGAAAGCATCTATAATGAGAAAGGGCTTGAAACTATGGATATGCTTGTTTCGTGGCTTAAAAACCATAAAGGATGGCAAAATAAGCTTTTTGTCGCGGCAGGTTATATGATTCACCACATCCGCATTACAGACATCAAGATTGAACGCTTACAGGATATATCAGATGAAGATTGCTTAAAAGAAGGAATTTATAGGCTTGATTCTGCAAATGGAAATGGCGGTATTGCCTATTCTTTCGTCGGTGCTTCCGATAAAAAACATATCGGACTATATAATACTCCTCGTGATGCTTTTGAAGTTTTGATAGACAAAGTTTCCGGCAAAGGAGTTTTTCAATCCAATCCTTATGTATTTGTATATGAATTTAATTTAATAAAATAAATATGTGGAAAGATATAGACGGATTTGACGGAATGTATCAAATAAACGAAAAAGGAGAAGTATATTCCCATAAAAGACGCAAAATTCTAAAAAACATCATCGGTACTCATGGTTATTATATAATTTATTTGAGTGCACCTGGCGGCAAAACAGTAGTAAAGCAAATACATAGATTGCTTGCTTTTGCTTTTATTCCTAATCCGGAAAACAAGCCTTGTATAGACCATATTGACGGAAATAGGACTAATAACAGTCTAAACAATCTTAGATGGTGCACTTACAAGGAAAACAACAATAATCCTATTTTCAAAAATAGGTGTTCTAAAAGTAAGCTTGGTAAAAAACTTAGCAATGAATCTATAAGAAAAAGATATGAAACTTGGATTCGCAATGGTAGGCACATTAACCGACCGCTAAATAATGGGAAGTCTAAAAGAGTTGTTCAATATGACCTGAATATGAACCAAGTCAATATCTTTCCGTCACTGATGGAGGTATTTAGACAATTTGGCTACAATCCTTCTAATATTGGTAATTGCTGTAATGGCAAAAAGAAAACAGCTTATGGATATGTATGGAAATACGCAGAGTAACCCGTTTGTATTTGTATATGAATTTAAACTAATAGATTAATGAGTAAATTTAAAGATTTAGTAGTCAAAGATTCAATCATACTTTCTGTTAGCGACCCTATTACAATGAACAAAGCTGATAATATTAGTTCTCATGTAAATGTAGGGGTAAATATGAAAGTCTTTTATTATCCTGACTCCTATCCATGTATTGATAAAAAACTAAAGGAGATACTTGATTGTATTGAAGACAATCAAGTGTATGATAACTTAGTAACCATCCGTCATTATGCAGAGATGAACAATCTTGCTAAGGAAACGGTTAGACAGCGAATAAAGAAAGGTCTTATACCTTATGTGTTGATTGATGGTGTTTATTTTGTAAAAATGGAATGATATGAAACCGGAAAATTTAAAGAAGTTGGAAGAAACCATTAATAAAATGGACGAAATGTATGAGAACCAGCTAAAGCCTTATATCTCAATATCACAGCAGGTAGGAGAGGCAGCAAGCTTCTTGGTAGACAGGATGAATGAATTAATAGCAATTTACAATGATGAGGGAGGACCAGTGTAGTATTATGTGCGATGGTATGAATTGTAAAATCAGAGATACTTGTAAAAAATATCAAGAATATCTTGATTACTATATCTTTGACCCATTAAATGGGGAGGATTATCTTTATTACGGTTTTTTAGAACCTGCATATAATGGAACTTTTTGTGATAATTATGTAAAAGCGAACAAATGAAAGCAGAATTATATGATAAAATTAGAACGGCTGAAAAAATAGTGGATCAGACAGATCAAGCTGTTCGTGCATTGAAGGATTTGAAGAGCTTTTTACAGCTTCGTCGTGAAGAGTGCCCCGAAGTCGTAAAATGCCTGAATACTATGGTGGATTTTAGAATAAAAAAAAGAGATGAATATTATAACAATTTATTATTGCTAAACGATGAGGATTAAGTTTAATAAGAAAGATTTTTTAAACGCAATAAAGACAGGTGGTAGTTTCTCTTCCAAAAGAACTCCATTGCCAATTTTGCAATCTGTTAAAGTTCAAATAGTCGATAATACGTGTTGGTTGTTATCTTACAATGACAAGAATGCGATAAAGACCCATTTCAAGTTGGAAGAGTCTTATAAGAATATCGAGTTTTGCATAGACAAGGACGATATTGAGAACTATGTTTCTCTTCTGATGGAGGATTACTTTGATATAGATGTAGATAATGAGAAACTGAATGCTATTGTCTCCACACCAAACAGTACGATGAATTTTCCTTTGCATGATGTAAGAGTATACCCTACATTGGCACAGGAGGTTAATTGCGATACATTTACATTGGATGCTAATTTGCTTGGCTATTGGATTCAAAAAGGTATGCCATTATTGGAATATAATGAATTTCAGCCTAATAACCAGCATCTTCATTTGTTTATAAAAGACAATAAGGTTGATGTATTTGCTTTCAATTTTGATAAGATGTACCATGATAGCGCATATATTGACTACGAGGGAGAACTGAAAGTATCTATAGACATGTCGGCTTTTGCGGCTCTGCGTAAGGCGTTATCAAACGAACAAAAGGTCACTATAAAAAATGGAGAAAAGAATATCATTGTAATAGGAGACAATTCAATGTTGCTTATCCGCAAATATGACTTCAAACCATTGGACTTTTATATGTTGCTCAAATATCAGCCATTGTTTGAAGTGGAAATAGACAAAAAAATATTTCATTCTATTGTATCAAGAGCAATATATGTACAAGATGATACCAAGACAGGAACAATGACTCTTAATTTTGATGAAACTGGAATCACATTTGTCTCGGAGAATATGGAGTTAAATAAAAAATTAGAGGAAAGAGTTGAAGTTGTAGGAGGAAAAGAATTTAAGCAGACGTTTATCCTGCAAAAGTTATTGCTAGTCCTAAACTCTATATCTTCTGACAAAGTAGTCATTCGCCCATGCGGACAGAATGCGCTATTTGAGATAGGAAATACTGAATATACAACCGAAAGTGGATATATATCCCCTTGTAGAGATTAAAGATATTGATTCAGAAAGTGAAATGGAAACTAAAATGTTAATTGCAGCTCTTGTCGCAATGAAAATACACAAAAGGTTGGAGGATTAAAAATAAAACTTTATATTTGTAATCCTATCCCTCACTTGGGATTATTACAATCATGAGTAATTGAGTAAGCCGGAAGCCGCCTATTATTCCGGCTTATTTTTCACCTCGTGTTGTTGCAGGTAAAACATATAACATTATAAATAAATTGGATATGAAAAAGAAATTAGTAAAAGTATCAAATTACGCTCATGCAACAGGATTGTCTGCTGTTCATGTATATCGTCTCATTAAACAAGGTAAGATCAAATCAGAAAATATTGATGGAGTTATATTTGTTGTAAAGGAGGATTAGTTATGGCATTGAGGAATAATCCGTATTTACCTCTATATATACAGGATTTTATGACAGATGAAAAACTAGCAGAATGTAGTCCTCATGCAACAGGGGTATATATTCGTATAATGTGTCTACTTCATAAATGCGAAATATATGGAAAGTTTTTGCTTAACCAAAACTACAAGCAAAGTTCTAACCAAATTTTTAATTTTGCTTGTAACTTTGCTAGACATTTGCCGTATACAACAGAAGAAATTGAAAGAGGCTTAATAGAACTTATTAATAATCATGTGTTGTATATTGAAGGTGATTATCTATGTCAAAAAAGAATGGTAAAAGACGGAGAAATAAGTCTAAAAAGGGTTTTGGCAGGTTCTAAGGGTGGAAATCCCAATCTTAAAAAGAGTAAAGTTTGCTTAACCAAATCTCCAAGCAAAAGCTCAAGCAAAAATGAAGCAAAGCTTCAAGCAAACTCTGATAATGAAATTGATAATGATATTAATATTAATGATAATATAGAGAATAAGAAAGAGGGTTTAAGGGAGGAAGAAAAGGAGAAGAAGAAGAAACTAACTTTTTCAGAAGATGTCGAATATCTGTATTCTCTCTATCCATCAAAATGTCCGAAGAGGAATATGGGGACTGGCAAAAGTTCTAATGACAAGAAGAAGCTGGAATCTTTGCTAAAAACGATGCCCAAAGAGGAATTGGAGTTTACTATAAAATCCTATGTAGAAGAAAGTTTAAGAAATGATAGTTTTTTGAAGAATTTTTCTACATTGCTCAATAACTTGCCGGACATGGGATATTTGAAAGAACAGCCAATCATTAAAGCTCAAACGAGCAAATATAGATGATTGTTGATTATTAATTCAAAACGAATAAATATATGAATGAACCAATGATACGTAAATGGTACGATATATTCAAACATAACCATGAGCTTGTTGAGATTCGTATTGTTGACAATAATAAAAAAGGCACATATTCAGGATATTTTACGGATATTGATACTCTTCTTAATGCTATCAGGCGTTATGATGATTGTAATATTTATTTCACTCTTAATTCTATATTAGATTCATGTTATTCACGTGAACAGAGAGATAGAATAGTGACTAGACCAAAATCTACAACATCAGATGCTGAAATTATTGGTAGAGATTGGTGTTTGATAGATATAGACTGCGAGAAGCCATCTGATACCAATTCTACTGATGAAGAGAAAGAAGCTGCCAAAGCTGTAGTAAATGATGTATTCAAATTTTTAAGAGATGAAGGATTTACTAAACCAATTGTTTGTGACAGTGCCAATGGCTTTCATCTGTTGATAAATATGAATATGGCTAATACTCCTGAAAATACTCAAACTATGAAGGATTTTCTACAAGTATTAGATATGCTTTTTTCTACAGAAAAAGTAAAAGTAGATACAAGTACTTTTAATGCTAGTCGAATATGTAAATTATATGGTTGTTATAGTAGGAAGGGGAGTGATACACCTGAACGACCTCAACGTGAAAGCAAAATATTAAAAATACCTGACGAAATAAAACCTACCCCAAATGAGTTTTTTGAAAAGGTAGCCGCCATGCTTCCTAAGCCGGAACAACCGAACAGGGCTAACAACTATCAACCGACTCAATTTGATTTACAGGAATTTTTAACCAAGTATGGAATAAAAGTCAGAAATATAGTAAAAACAACATCTTTTACTAAGTATGTATTAGAAGAGTGCCCATTTAATAGTTCACATCGTGCGCCTGATTCAGCTATTTTTGAAATGGCAGGTGGAGGATTTGGATTCAAATGCTTGCATTCGAGTTGCAGCGGATATACTTGGAAAGATTTTCGTTTACATTTTGACCCTAATGCCTATACTAAATCAGACTATGTTGAATATCAAAGTAAAGCGCATAGACCTTATTTCCATAATCGTGAAAAAGAGGAATTTGTTCCTATAGGTGAAACGGAAGATAAGGGGAAGAAATGGCTTGCGATGAAGGATATTCAATATGTGGATATGAATAATATACCACGTATGCCTACTGGATATAGGGTTTTAGATAAAAATATCGGAGGTCTATTGTTTGGAGAAGTGACATTGGTATCAGGAAGTAATAGCTCTGGTAAATCTTCTTGGTTGAACAATTTATCTTTGAATATAATCAACTACGGATATAAAGTAGCAATATGGTCTGGGGAATTAGTGGCTTCTCGATTGAAAGGGTGGATTAACCAACTTGCAGCTGGAAAAAACTATGTCCAGAAAGTACAAGGGTATGATGAATTTTATTATGCTCCAAAACATATTTCTGACCGTATAGATAGTTGGACGGATGGAAAATTATTTCTGTATAATAATAAATATGGAACAAGATGGAAGCAGTTAATGAATGACATAACAACCCTGATTGAATCAGAAGGCATTAATTTAGTAGTTATTGACAACCTGATGACTCTTAATTTAGAAGATTACGAAGGAGACAACAATAAGAAACAAAGCCAGTTTATATTGGCTATTTGTGATTTCGCTAAAAAATATAATGTTCATATTATACTTGTAGCTCACCCTCGTAAACAGACTGACTTCCTTAGAAAAGAATCTATTTCAGGTTCAGCCGATTTAACTAATGCAGTGGATAACTGTTTTATTATTCATCGTGTAAACAAGGATTTTGAGACACGTGGAAAAGATTTCTTCGGAACAGTTAGGATAGCTGAAATGCTTCAATATGGCAATGTATTGGAAGTATGTAAAAATCGCAGTTTCGGGAAGGTGGATTTGTTATGTGGAATGTATTATGAGATTGAGACAAGACGCTTTAAAAATGATATTGCAGAAAATATAAACTATAATTGGCAAGAAGAACCCAAACCTGTTCCTCTTATACAGAATAGAGAACCAGAACGGGATTATATGAGTGATTATCAACAATATTATTATGACGATGATAATGTGTTCAAGGAAAGAGATTATTGTCCATTTTAAAAAGAATTAATATGAATGAAAAAGCTAAAAAGTATATCGAGGATAATACTTTAGATTTGAATAAAAATGAGCGAATGGACACAACTGGATATGTATCTTTAGCGGTGTCTATTAGCAAAGCGTATGGAGCATTAGCCATAGTGGAAGATGATCTTATAGCAAAGGTCGCAGATGCATGGAATTACATGTCAGAAATGACTAGATTTGATATACCGACTGATATTATGATTAAGGCAAAAGATATATTTATTTCTAAATTGTTAGAAGATGAAGAATAAAGAACATTGTTTTGTAAATCACATATATCCGAGAAAGTTATATGTAGTTATAACGGATTCAGCTTTATTTTTAAATCAGCATTTTACAAATAGGGAATGTGATAAAGGAATTTCACAAGAAGAATTTGACAATAATAAAGCAATAACTTTCAGATGTACTTATTATGTAAATGGAGATTATGGAGTATGTGTTGCCTTTCATAAAAAGGAATATATGACTGTAAGAGAAATAGCACACGAAGCATTGCATGTAGCTACCGCCATACACAAGGATTTAGGAATGTCTATGGGTTTTGATATAGGAGAGGATGAGACTTGTGCATATATTGTAGGTTGGGCTGCCGATTGTATTAATAGAGTTAAAACTAATAATTTTGATTATGAAAAGATTTAAATACCTAGTAAAAGAATATTATTTAGATAATTTTCCTTCCTATGAACTAAATAATTATGGGGCAGATGGTTGGGAATTAGTAGAAACAGTAAAGGGAATTAAAAAAGTAGCTTTCATTTTTAAAAAGGAATATGATGAATAAGATCGTTTTTCTTGATTTTGACGGTGTTATAACCACACTGAAAAGTAATTGGACTATTGATAATGAAAAGGTTGAGCTAGTCAAACAGATTTGCGATGCGACCGGAGCTAAAATTGTTATATCCTCTTCTTGGAGAAGATATACATTGGAACAGACTATTGAAGCTATTACAACGCAAGAAACAGTTTATGGTCATAATCCTTTTCCATATCCTGAATATATCGTAGGTATTACTTCAAGAATGTACGGCTTCAAACATGGAAATAGAGAAAAACATTATGGTCTATGTCGTGGTATAGAAATAGACCGCTGGTTATGGGAACATGAAGATGTAATTAATTATGTAATCCTTGATGATGATTCAGATATGTTACTTTCTCAAAAGAAACATTTCATAAAAACTCATGCTCTTCGTGGTATATCTAAACGTGATGTTGAAAAAGCTATAAAAATTTTGAATAGTTGATATTTATATTTATATTTGTCCCAAATATGAGGCAGTAATGATAGATTTAAAGCAATTTAAAAATAATGCAATCGCAAAAGGTTTGTGTGACAATTACACAAATCTATGGGATGATAATAAAAGCAAAAAGCAATTATTTGAGCTTGCTTGCGATGTAAACTCTATAAAGTACATGGCTAAGTCTCTTTCCGAAGGATGGGGGCTTAGTCCTGTTTTTATTAGTGACAAATTCAAAGCTTACATAAATGGTAAATATATATGTGAGTATGAGAATAAAAAAAGAGGTTGCTATACAAGTACAATGCTTTGTAATTATGACAAAGATGAGTTTTATGTAGACACAACATTGCTTTGTATCTTAGAATCTAAAACAACCTTAGATATTAAACCTAATCATATATGCGAGATATACGTTGCTGGAAATACCTATTTGGATATTAAAGTAGGCGAAAACAGCAAGGTATATCTTTTTGTTTATGGAGGAGAACCATTCATAACAGGTGATATAGATAAAGATAAAGTGATAATTAAAAGATATATAGACGAAAAGGAGGTAGCCAATGTCTGATTATAAATGCTATATGCGTAGAGTCGATATTCTCGGTGAGCCGGAAAAAGATTTGGAAGTAGATTTCCCCGGTTTGATTTACAAAGAATTTTCTGGTCTTGATTCTTATGGAAAAATAAAATCTGTATATACCGAAGAATTTGCAGAGACAGATGAACTTCAAGTATATCAGAACTCTACTCCTATTAGAGAAAATACTGATTTGACTTTTACATGCATATTTATAGGAAACGATAGAAGAAAGACATATCACTCATTCGTTGATTTTCTAAGCAAAGGGAAAATACAATATTGGGACAACATTAGAAAACGTAAAGTTACATTTATTTTAATTGAAGCTATTGAACCGTCAGATGACAAATTGTATGGTGGATCTCCATACATTATGGCTTCTTTCAAATTGAAAAATATCAAAGGTCAAACAGATGCATTAGAAATTTAAAAAAAATAATTATGAGAACATTAGAAGAAGTAAAAAAACATGTTTATGAAATCGGCTACACAAATGAAGCTCAATTAAGAATTGCTGGATTTCTTATAGGTGTCGGTGTTAAAGGGGAATATGAAATTATAAGATTTAAAAATGGAGTAAATGAGTTTTCAACTTTCCTACCTTGGTTCAATGATTCGCCTGGTGATTATTTTCGAAGGAAAGACGTTTTTGAAGATGAGTTTAAAAATGAGAAGCCCAAATTAAAAGCCAAAGCTTATCAAAATGGAGAATGGGAAGAAGTCAATTTTGATGAAATTATAAAGAGTTTAAAGGATTTCAAGCCTGTAATTTGCGAAAAAGTTCTTTCAGATAGTATGTTTGAAAAAATAATGAAAGAACTAGGCATTGGAGATAATGATAACTCGAAAAAATCTAATAAATATAAAGAAAGAGAATTGTCTATTTTGGACTCTATGGGATTAGATAAAATAAACCCTTTGGCTTTATCAACCGAAGCATTGAAGGCTGTAAATAAGCTTTTACAGATAAGGAATGATTTAGCACGAGAAATTGATGAGGAAGTGGATTAAAACATATAGTCCATATATTATAATCGGTATCTGTTTTGTATGGATTGTTACCTCTTTTTTAGCTAATAGGAAACCTCATATTGAAACAGTTCATACAACAGATACCTTTTATATTACTAAATGGGACACATTGATGGTAGAGAAACCAATATATAAATATAAAAAAGTAATAGATACTTTGATTGTTTATGTCAATGACTCAACCAATATGAATCTTCCTATTGAGGAGAAATATTATTCCGAGACAGGGAAATATGAAGCTTGGATTTCCGGTGTTAATCCAAGCTTGGATAAAATAAACGTATTCAATAAAATAGAATATAAAACCGTAACGAATACTACAACTAACACCGTTTATAAAGATGCTTGGAAAGGATATATCGGAGCTGATATTACAACATTTGATGGGAATGTAATCCCAAGCGTTAATCTCCTGTTTGTTACTCCTAAAAATATAGCTTTTGGAGGAGGCGTAGGAATTTATAAAAATAGTGCTGTATATAAAATAAATTTCAACTATTTAATATTTAAAAAATAATGAGAACTAAAAGCAGAACAGAAGAATCATTGTTGGAGATGCTAATGTATAGTGGCGTTTCATCTCTTCCTGAACCCAACGATAAAGAACAGGTATGGGCTAGGGCGATTGTTAAGATTTTAAGAAAAAATGGACACATGGACTATGCTCTTGCATATCATGATTTTTTCGCATGGAATGAGGTAAATGTAACAAAAACATTGCCGGGATTAGGTATAGCACATGAACTTGTGGAGATATATCCCTATGAATATTTGAAAGACGAATTTATCCCTGCCGTGGAAAATAAAAAGGATATTATAGATTTCATCTCTTCCAGAACATCTGATGATGAAGAATACCTTAATGGCATGACGAATGATGACCTTAAAAAATATTTCTTCAATGTTTGCATTAAAGAACAAATTAGCAGAAATGAATTTAAGAACAACATGAAAAATTATAAGCGTCAGCCTATAACCTTTGAAGAAGATTTAAAAGAAGAAACAAATAAAGAGGAGGAAAATGAACATGAAGAAATTGGAAATGATGGAGAATCAGAAAGAAGAAGCGGTCAAGAAAACAGACAAACAAATAATAGAGGAAGGAAAAGCAAAGCTGAAAAGTAAGCTTGACGAAAAGATAGCATTACTTAAATCCCAATGTAAGGATGCGCATTTATTCGACTCTATAATGGACGAAATCATATCTTTAAAAGGACAATATGATGTAGTTCCAACTAGAATCTTTGTACGTGAGGAGGATTTACTCGAAGAGTATGATTATGGGTCATTTAAGATTTCAAGATTTACAACAGGAATTCTTTTTCAAATGACTGGTTATTATATGTTTGTAAAACCGATATGTAGAACTCTATATGGACATTTAGATTTTCTTCTTGAATATAAATCTAAATATGATTCTTTAAGAAAAGAGCAGAAAGATATTTACGATACATTCTTTAATGCAACTATGGATATTCTGTTTACTCCTCCACTTTGCTTTATTGATGATCCTTATTATCTTGATATTGCTACATTTATTTGTAAAAGAAGAAACCAATTATTTGAGGAATTAGGAGATACAAAATTACTTCCTGAAACCGAAGAAGATGATAAATTTATGGAAGAGGTTCAAAGAATGGAAAAACTTAAAGATTCAGTAGATAAATATGTCGAAGAGCATGAAGATGGAAGATGATGCAAGACCACATGGGTTAGAAGCTATTCCGATTGAAATAAATAAGGCAATTAGCGCATTAAACACCCAAGAGGGAGGTTCGCATTACAAAAAACTAGCAATAGAACCTGTTGAATTTATATATGCAAATGATATACCTTTTATGGAGGGTAATTGCATAAAGTATCTATGTCGGCATAAGAACAAGAATGGGGCAGAGGATATAAAGAAAGTTATTCATTATTGTCAACTAATACTTGAATTAGAATATGGCGAAGAAAGCGATTCGTGTCAAAACAAGCTCGAAGGTTGTACGTGCGCAAAAGGGCAATGCACCTGCAAAGCCTCAATTGAGGTCTAAAGCTCCGGGATTATTTACCGAGAAGATTGTAATTGCGGTAAATTCCAATAAAAAGTAATATATTATTTTTTAGGCAAAAAAGTTTGTATATTCATGAAATATATATTATATTTGCAAATAAATAATATATTAAAATTATGGAAACAGAAGTAATTATGGAAAGACCACTTTTTGGTGGTGTTGTTAGACAAAAAAGTAAACTTGAATTTTTAAACGCAAATGATTTGGTATCTGTAGGTAATAAATGGAGAATAATAAACGATCTTCCTCCTTTTAATTTTAACCAATGGAAAACTTCTAATCAGACAAAAGAATTTATATCTTCTCTTGAAAAGGAGTTCGGTTGTGTTATGATTACAACTAGGGGACAAAAAGGCGGTACTTGGGTTCATCCTTTTTTATTTATAGATATGGCATTAGCTATTAATCCTTCATTTAAAGTAGAAGTCTATAAATGGATATATGATTGTCTACTTAAATATAGGAATGATAGCGGAGATTCTTATAAGAAAATGGCAGGTGCACTTTATTTAAATACTACTAAAAAATCGACTTTCTCAAAATCAATGAGTGTAGTATGCAAAATGATTCAGGCAGAAGTAGGAGTTTCTGATTGGCAAAAAGCAACAGAATCACAATTAGCGTATAGAGATAAAATACATGAATACATATCATTGATGTGTGGTGTTTTCCATAATAATAACAATGAAGCTATTAGGATAGGTATGTTGAAAGCTAAAGAATGGTATAATGAAAAATATAATGGAAAAAGTAATAGTTAGAACAACTATATTTGGTTTGGCTATCTATATGTTCATTGTATTCTATTTCGCTTGGAATGGGATATTGGTAACATTTGATGGCTATGTGGTATTATTGGATTACTGTTTATACCGATTGGCTTGCGATGAAGGTCGTTATCATTGTAAGTATGCAAGAGCAATACCAATTAACCTCATGTTTACTGATACTATTGCTTGTCTTGATGATACATTCAATATCATGCCAACTGCGGAAATATATCTGTTTATCGTATCAACTACTTGGATTATCAGTATTGCACTTACTGTCTATCTTGGTATTCGCCATTTCATTAAAGTACGTAGAATTAAAAAACAAAAGAAAAGCTATGAAGAATTATAAAGACATTAATAAGTTCAAGGCGAGTGTTCTTGATTCAGTTAAAGAGGAATTATCAAAACTTAGTCCTATCAAACGTTGGTTATTTGAAACCTTGTTTGATAAAATATGGGCGATATTTAGTGATGAATGTAGTGAAACAGAGATTTCATCAGCTATTAATTCTCTTGAAAAGGTTAATAGTGAATATGTACGACCAACTGATGTTTTGAATTATGATGAAAGTATGCGTGTCCTTAATTTCTCTAACAATAGAGTTGGATTTAAACGTCTCATGGATGCTAAAGGAATTGAGCAAGTTATTTTTAAGAATCGCAAGATTGGTTATCGCAAGTCCGAAATCCTAGCCTTAAAATCAGAGCTAGAAGCGGAACAAAAAGCTAAGAAAGCAAAGGAAAAACCTTATAAGCAAAATAAGGCAGTGAACAAGAAACCAAGACTCTCCAATATGGAGAAGATGTACTAAATAAAAGGGAGCAATTAAGCTCCCTTTATTGTCATCCTAACCATTTTAATTCAAAAGCAAAATCACCATCATTAACAGTTTCATCATCTGATAGCCATACATCAAAGCCGTTAGTTACCCATCCTTTTAAAGTAGCCTTAATTGGCGCATCTGTGGCTCCACTAGCTAAACTAAAACCTATTCCCGTCAACATAATGTATGCATTTGTAGCACTTATATTAAGACTTTTCCATGAAGTAGGAAAGTTAATTCTATAAACACCTTCTCCTATTCGAGTAGCAGCAGGAAAGGAACTTCCATCAAAAGTTTTTATAGCTTTATAAGTAGGGGTATTTCCACCCCACACAACGCCATAGGCAATCAATGAAGGTAAAAGTCCCCAATGACCATTTATTTTAGAGTAAGACCCCGATGTATCTATTTTTAATCCTGAAAAATCATTCATAACTCCAAAAAATAGATTTTTAATATTAAGCGATGGGTTAGGTTGTTTATTTATTGCATAAAAAAGATTGTTTGTAGAAGAACCTAATACAATACCATTAGCAAATAAACTAGCTAAATAAGAATCAATAACAAATTCAACATTTAAAGAACTAATTGAAAAACTAGTGACAGATCTGTCTTTTAATATAAGGAATCTAAGAGTATGATAACCTTTTTCTATAGTAGTAGTATTTCTTACAACAAAAGTTCCTGTTCCCGTAACATTTACATTAAATGATGCTATAACACTGCTATTCTGATAGTTGCTATAAGAATAATCTGAAAAATTATCAAGATATAAAGTTCCTGAAATGTTACCCGAAGCTGAACTTTCTGAATATTGTGAATAATTATAATTAAATTCTACGGAAAGATTCATCAATGTATTAGTATAAAATCCTTCTGAAACAGTCATTTCCGCTCTTGTAACTGTTGCTACAATAGAAAATGGGATATTCTTGATAGTTATAGTTGGAGGAGTACCACCAAAAAAATCGCTTATATCATTTCTATTAGAACCTTCGATAGAAAGGACATTATTATTACTATCATCAAAAACTTTAATATCTTGACTAACAGGGCTTATTACTATTCTTTTCCCATCTTTGTTCCCAATAATATTTTCGCCAGCTTCGGTAACTTCCCAAACATTATTTTTATCTATCTGCAACAAAATAGTCCCTGAAAATTTAGGAGAACCATCTTTAGTCCATGAGAATTTTCCTCTAGCGAAATATCCTGAACCATCAGGATTAATCTCATATACTATATCATTGTTTTCATCAACAGATATTATTTTCCCATTTACGCTGTAAAATCCTCTATCACCGTCAGTACCGGGCAAATTTCCTCCTATACGAACCTTTATAGCATTAGACCAATCTTTGGAATATATATCCGTCATAAGATCTATAGCAGGTTCATCCTCATCCACATGGAGATAAAGGGCAGAATGTCTGTTTTTATATTTATCTTGGTGTGATGCATTCCCAAATTGAACTATCTCATCCCCTGCTTGTGGAGCATTTAATACCTCACCTGTTTCTGCGTCTGAATCAAACTCGGTTATAGGAATATTAATATAGTATTGAAAGACACTTCCAACTTGAACCAAGTATTGTCTATTGCCTTTTAAACATTGTACAAAATCATATTCTACAATAGAATTTGATTCATCGTCTATTTCCAAGCGGTAACATTGCTCTTGGGTGATAGTTTCCTCTCCATCAGTCTCCCTATATACGTCTGCTTCAATTATTGTTACAGCCTTTATTTTAGCGTGTCCTTGACTTATTGTTTGTCCTCCCCTAATGGAAGTTATTTGTGATATGATATGTTCAAAGGTCGTGAATGATTTGCGAACAAGAAGCTCATCTATTTCAAGTCTCCAAAGATTACTTTTCTTCCACAATTTCCATCCGTACCCATTGAATCCGGAAAGAAAATCTTCAACCATAACGGCTGCACCGTCTTTTAGTTTTTTACCTGTGTCCCTTATGGAACACAGGAATCCTGAAAATTTACCATTTGATAGAATTGCCATATTACTTTCTAGTTTTGATTATAAACTTCGTCCATGCATAATAATGGCTGTTTTCAAGATAATTATTATCTTTTTCAGCCAATCGAGCTTCTTGTTCAAATGACACCTCACGATATGCAGTATGTTGTTTGTTGTCACCCGAAGCAAATAATCCCATAATTCTTCTTATGCAATATTCTAAACCATACCATAAATAGAATACAATCGGAGAAATAGCAAGATACCATGCAGAATAATCAAATATTAGCATTCCAAGCCATATAAATAATCCTCCTGCTACAGTAAGTTCAATCCACTGTCTGGCATGAGTACATTCATGGTTTATAGTCTCTTGCATCAATGTTTTGTATTTTGTAAATACCCAAGCAAGAAGTGTAATAGTTGAATATCCATTAAATAAAATAGTCTTAGCTATTTTGGAATCATAAAATATTTTTTTCATTGTAATTAAATTTTATTTTAGTTGGATAATTTAAAGTATAATCGTAATTATCAATTTCATCTATATCTGTCATAGCCTTAACATTAGCTATATGTTTTTGTGTTACACTATTACAAGTATCAGCGTATATCTCCACATCATCTAACATGTCTAATATAAAATCAACAGGGAGAACATACTCTTTCTGATTATACCAAATACTTGATGTTTTAATGTTTCTGCTCTTTTTAATCGCAACAGCATTCATTATGGAAGTTCGTAAATCTTTGCTTAACCAAATACTATCTCCATTGAGCAAGAAACTATTTACATATTCAGATTTATCGTACCTCTGAATATTGTATAATGTATGCTCTTTTACTTCTTCTAAAGTAAATATGTGTTCTTGAAGGATAGGACGACCATTTACATCTTCTACTATCTCCTTTCCATCGCTTTGCCCATCAAGTAATGATTGCCAATATTCGTCTGTTATTTCTACCGAACCCTCTATTGGTTCATCGTAAAATCCTTGTTTCCAATATTTCATGTCTTTTTTTTGTAAAGTTAATGATTTATTTCAAATCTCTCTCAAAACGGTTATCAAAAGTTATAATGAAATTTGTAAAATCAGCGTGGTGTAACTTTAGTGATTACTGCCTTTATTATAAAATCTATACAGTATGGGACTATTGCCGGAGAAGCTTATAATTGGATTGCTATAGGACGTTGGAAGTAATTATTTCCATCTTCCTACAGCAAACCATTGCCAAGATTCTTGCGATAGTCCAGTAGAACCTCCTGACGCATAGTTTCTATTTATATAAAAAGCACTAACTGTTTTACTGGTAGCTAGTGGAGAAGCGGAATATATACTATTATCTGAACTTGGTTTATTAACTGTTGCAAAAACATTATATGTTGTATTATAAAATGACATAGGCATTGTAACTCTGTATGACGCAGTGGCAGACCCACCAACATACCCCCACTGCAACATCAGCCCATTACTAAACTTTTGATAACCGTTTTGAGAGAGATTTGAGCCTGAATTCCAATCAATTACTTCACCAACTCCAAGTCCAGCATTAACAAACGTATTACTACTGTTAAGCTTGTAAATTTTATCCCCTTTTACATATACTAGCATTCCTTCTTTTCTTCTTGCAGCAGGAATAGCATTCATCTCGCTTACACTATCTACTGTTCTATATCCTCCTACACCATATTTTTCGTCATGAGTAGCATATTCGTCTGAATCAGTATAGGGAACTATTTTAGATGCAACATTTGTACCTTTGATTTCTGCCATAAGATTATATTTTGGAGAGAGAGCGATTTTGCCCCCCCCCCCGTTTGTAAATAATTATTTAAATTCCACAGAGAGGACTCCTGTCTGAATATTCGCTAGTCGCATAATTGAGTATGTAGCACTTCCTCCTGATGCATTGGTTACAGTAGCACTTGTAGTAACGACATCTGTATTTTTTAGTCCTCCTACCCAAAATTCGGGAGTTCCTAATGAAGATGGTATTACATAATAGACATACTTTCCGCCCGTACAGTCAAAAGTAGTTGCGCCCATAGCTTTTGAATTAGCCCATGTACTTCCTGCTAATGCAATAACTTGGGAAGAAGTTAGAGAAGCACTAGTTGATGTACCCCAATACTTTTTATATTTAAAAGTATAATTTACAGTTTTTGTAGCATTTTGTGAACCGTAGGTAGCCTTAACTGCAACAGAAGTATTAGATGATATATTTGTTGATGGTGTCCAAGTTTTTTTATCAGAGCTTAGCGAACCTGTCACACTTCCTGATGCTGTTACTGTTATTGCCGAACTAGAAGTGACATCTGTTCCTTTTCTAGTTACAATTATACCTATTGCATTTTTATTGCTTGACCCTACTTCAAAAGTACCTCCACCACTAGCAGTTAACGATAGAGGGAATGTGGCTAATTCTATCTCTTGCAGGGTCTTGTACATATCTGCTGTCATAACACCTGCTTTTGTAGTTGTAGCGGCAGGTATATCATATCCATCGCCAGTATTAACCTCTCCAATCAAATATACTATATTATTTTGTAATCTAACAAAATTGGCTTTCGGTTGAACAACCAAATCCTTTAATATGCTTGTGTTCCCTAATGAATTATACAACGACATATTATAAAAGAAATCTCTTGCGTCCTTAGTCCCTTGCAGATTAGTACCACTACCAAAATTTGTGTAAAGCGTATTACCATAATCACCTCTGAAAGCTGTAGAAGAGGTAGTGCCAAGAGCTACGCCTGAACCGTCTCCTACAGCAACCATTGTGGCTCCCGTCCAACGATAGGATTTATTCTCTGTGATATTAATATATATTTTATCACCGCCTTCTACCGCAGTTTCGACACCAGTTGTTGCACTTGTTGCAGTAAAAATTTTCTTAGTTGTCGTATTGTAAAACTTTTGTCCGATTTGCATATTGGAACTCGGATTTGTTGTTACAAAAGACTGCAACATATCAACATTGTCATATCCTGCCGGAAGTTGAGATGCTGAAATCTTACCGCTAGCATCAAGACCCGCTACGCCATTAGCCTGATTCTTATTGCCTATACCGTTCTTCCATGTTTCAAGAGTAGTAACCCTTCCTGAAACAGCATTTATACTTCCATCTATCGCAGTTCTTTGTGACTTAACATAAGTTACTACAGCACCCACAGACGGGACTGCATCATGCGCTGTCTCTGTTCCATCAATACTAGTATCTATCTTTGATTTTGGGATAGCCGCATTTGCTATATCATAAGCTTGAACAGCACGGTCTTGTACGCTCTGTATTGCTATTGATATATTTGTAGCGGTTGTATTTAATAGCTTTGTACTAGGAACTCTTGTATCTAATGCATTATCGTCAAAAGCTGTATCAATATACCTTTTAGGAATAGCTGCGTTAGCTGTTGTTAATGCACTATCTGCTTTAGCATTTGCCGAATTTGCTGTAGCTTCAATTTCTTGCGTTTTTGCTGTAATTACTTTGTTTTGCACAGGATTTGTGCTTGATGTACTCAATGTAGCATCTACGAGCATTGTACCTTTCGGCAACCATTCAGTCCATGCACTCCCATTCCAATAATAATGTAGTCCTGTTTCATTTACACGAACAACCATACCTTTGGTTTTTCTCTCCGTAGGTATTGCGTCCCGTAGAGCTATAGTCTCTACACTCCTAAAACCACCTTTCCCATACTCCGCATCATGTGTTGCGTATTTATCAGCATCGGTGAATGGAACTACTATCGCAGCGACCTGCGTTCCTTTTAATTCTGCCATTTTTCTTATTATTTAAATTCAACTTCTAGAATCCCAGTTTGAATGTTATTTAGACGCATTACTTTGTATGTTTCAGTTACGTTTTTACCATTTGTTATTTCCATATCATAGACAATAACATCGGTATTCTTGAAACCGTTTATCCAAAAACTAACGCCTTCTCCATAAATATCAAACGGTATAATGTAATAAATATATTTCCCATCTGTACAATCAAAAGTCGTTTTCCCCATAGTACGACTAGCCCATCCGTTATTCATTAACATCACATCACCATTGGTCAATTCAGTTACAGAAGATGCGCCCCAATACTTTTTCAAAGAAAAAATATAGTTTGCTGTTTTTTCAATAGATTGGCTTCCGTAAGTACAAATCACTTTATAATTTTTATCTGTAGTAATTGTAGTAGGAGACGAATATTTGGATTTCTCCTCATTAACTCCTTCCGTGCTCCCATTTACAGTTGCAGTTGTTGGCACAACTTCTTCATCTTTATATAAAATAGACCAAAAAATATACGGAGTAACAACTGATCCCTTTTCAAAAGTTCCTCCGCCAACAAAAGTATCGAACGAAATTTTAAATACCTCGTCCATTAATTCATTTATATTCATAGTTACAACTTTATTTTGCACTGCATTTGTTGAATTTAAATCCAAGTGGTCGTCTATTGTTATGCTACCACCGCCACCTGTCGGTATGTTAACTGTAATTGGTGCAGAGCCATCATATATAGCTTGTATTGCACCTGTAAAAGAAAGAGCATTAGGATTAGGAAGTTTTGTCGGAGTGTCAGGAACTTTAATCCACTCTTTGTTTTTACGACCATATAAGATGTTATTGCTTGGGGCATCAGTTATGCCTTCTGTCATACTCTTTCTTTCCTGCGTCCATTCCGTAGAACCAACTTTTTTTACAAGTACGACATCTTCTGTAGCAATCTCATCTACAATAGGATTGACATTATATAAACTACCAAGAGTTTGAGGAATTTCTACAGCTTTGATAATCCCGGAATCTTCCTGTATGAAATCTCCGTTACCCTCTTGAATATTATCTATGCCACCTTCACGCAGGAAATCGGTAGCTCCTTCCTCGCTATTCCCAGTAACATAAATCCCGTCTTTAAATATTATATGTCCGTTAGCTGTATCATCAACATCTTTTCTAATAAAGTATTTCAGTCCCATCTTTAAAAAGTCGATAGAACCGATAGACGACATAATATCCTGTTTTACAGCATCAATAGATTTTTGGACATTACCTTTACGTATCGTTATGGTATCGGATAATTCTACCGTAATTTCAGGAAGAGGGTCTGTCTCATTTACCTTATAAGTGTATTGACTGATATACAGTTCATGCAGCTTGTTGTTATACTCTATCTGCAATCGTGCATTAGCATCAATCTGTGAAAGCATTTCAGGATATTCAGCAAAGAATATACGCTTAAAGTTAATAGAGAAGTTGAATTTTTCACTATTATTGGCAGCCATATACTTAATGATAGCTTCTTTAAGCTCATTCTCTGCATTAAGGATATATTGTTTAGGCAAATCAATATGTAACAGAACAAACGAATCTCCTGATTTAGGCTTATAGTTGCGGTTGTTAGATGGCATTACAACTCCGAATGTATCATCATCTTTGCTTACCCTAATCCATACCTCATTTGTGGTTGTATCTTGTTGTTGAGGCTGAATATTTGCCTCATTCCATTTATCATCCTCACTACCTGTTACAATATTGCCACTAGAATCCACTTGTACAGGATTCTTGAATATTGTGATATTATTGTCTTTATCTTCTACTTCTAATACGGATATGACAAAATTACAAGCAGCACAATTACCACTCGTCATTGAGATGGTCATATCACTACCTACGATAGCTTGGTCAAAGAGATTAAAGCCATAATCCCCATCAAATTTTCTTAGCTTTATGTAGAAATATTTATGTTCGTATTCATTTGTGTTAGGGTCTATTTCATCGTTATCATCATCATCAAAAGCTACATCTAATATTTCTCCTATTTTATATCCTGCTGCATTTTCAATACCTTTAATAGTTGGCTTGATATAGTCAAAGGAAACAATCATTTCCTTAGGATTACCTTCCGTATAAGGGTTCTCGAAGTCGTAGTAGCTTCCTGTATCAGGATTTATATAGGTTTGGTTTTTTGCGTCATAGAATCGTTCTGCACCAAACGTATCTCTGTATATAGATGGCAATAGATTAGGAGAAGTAATCATATAATCCTTCTCAATCTTAATTTGCTTGAATTTATCTCCTACAGTTGGTTGTTTAGTGATAGATATACCTATTCTGTCCAATGGTATAACTTCTCCTCTATGATTCCAATTTTTGCCAAAATATCTCCAATGAGTATCATAAAAAATAAAATATACATTTGTGTAATCAATGTATTCTTTTCTTCTATAATGGAATTGGAAAGTCAATAGATATTCTTTAACTTCAAGTTCGCCTAAATCTAATTCGTATGTTCCTCTGTATGAAAAAGGAATAGAACTACCGCCTTTTTCATTAAAGGTAATAATAACATCGGTTGGTCGCCAAGTATAAGGTTTTTCTGCATCAGGATTCTTATGTTCTCTAGTCTGTAAACAGCTATAAGAAAACCAATATTTACCAGCCTTTTTTACGCTTAGGGATAAATACATATATCCATCCCAATAACGCTCACCTGCACTATCTGTTTTTGTAACAGAAAGATATACTCTATTTTTTTCAGTATATGGATTAATGTAGCCTTGATCCATGAAAAGACCAAAGGTAAAAGCATTGTAAGCTAAAGCTGCTGCATCAGTATAATCGACTTCGTTATATGAAATTTCTTCATTGATAGAAACGTTCTTTTTGAACTTATCTTCATTAACAATGGTAATATCAGCTTGCTTAATAGAAACGTTATTTGGGTCAGCTTCTACTCCAACTTCCGTCTTTCTTGTATCATTGGGATAGTAATAAGGAATATTTTCAGTACTACCGATACCTGTACAGCGATTAACTATTTTATAGTTTGCGTTTGTTTTGGTTATTGTCAGTAGTTCCCTATCATAACCGTATTTAAATGTATGAGTAATAGCATTATTAGTAAATCCGATATGGATTACCTTACCGACAAAATAATAAGGTAGTTCATAAACATTAAATACTTCTTGTAGAACTTCACTAAAATACTTGTCCTCAAACGACATTAGTTTAGCTTCGGAGGATATACCTTCGTCAATTACAACAGAATAACCTACTCCACTGTATTGTAAAGAGTAATTCAATCTTGTTGCAAACTCTGCAATATCTCCAAAGAAGGTGAACTTTGTACTATTGCTGACAAATTGGTCTACATCACCTGCATCAGGAGATACTACATCAAAGAAATAAGTATTATCCAGTTTAGTTCTATCGGATTTAAATACAAGCTCATGTTTATATCTTAAATCTGTATTTGACTTAGATGAAGTAGGTGTATCTAAAATCCAATATCTTTCTCCCCTAAATTCCACAAATTCCCTCTGCGTCCATTCATCATCCAAGCACTTAGGATACATGAGACTGCTACTTATATTTACGCTACCCATTCTTCCCTCGGTGAATGTATAACTACTAAGGGCAGCTTGCGTTCCATCTTTAGGGAAAGATATAACGCCTAATTCCTCATCATCAGTATATATAAGTAACTTTTCTACCATTATATTTGCTATTTTAAAATAAAGCCGTATATTTGTATGTGTTTATTATATGGCTTTGGATAAGGACATTTTTTCCCACTACGTTTATCGACATTTGCGTAGTGGGGTTCTTTATTCTTTATTATTTTCTTTCATGGATTGGTGCAACGCTTCTACCTTTTTAGTTATTAGCTCTTCGGCTCGGTCTACGAAATCAGATACGGGACACACTGCATCTTTTGGTAAATGGGAACATTTAACCCATTGTTGAATAGCTTTCTGTAATACAGAATTGGTTATTTCTATTTCACCTAATCTTCGTTCCAATTTTTGCCTTTCTTGTGCAGCCTCTAGCTTGTCCTCTTCTCTCTCTTTCTTTATAGTTTCTATTATTTCACGAAGAGTTTTTACCTCGTAGGATATTTTTTCAGGACGTGCTTTATAGAAAGCTATCAATACTGTCAATATTCCCCCACTTCCCCCTATAGCTAATGCTAATTGTATAATATTTGACCAATCCATTATTTCTATATTTCTTTGTTAATCTTTATACAAAGATAATAATATTTTTTATAACACGGTATTTTTTGTACTCTTTCTTGTTTTAGAAGAAGTGGTTTTCACCGTTGGAGATTCAAGAATAGATTCGCCTAAAACAGAATTATCTTGACTAGTCCATTCGCTACTTTGCAATAAAGTATTTAGGGCATCTCCTTCATAAGTAGGATATGGATATATTGGTTCAACAGGAGTATCTTCTCCTAGTTCAGGAAGAGTTACAGCAAGAGGAAAAAGTAATTCGTAATTTGCGACTTTCATTAATACAGATTCCCCATCTGTGCTTACTCTAGGTACTAAATGCAACTCATTTAACGTCTCTTGTGGAACTTCGTCTAAAACGGATTTTGGTAATACAATATATTTCATCTTATTTTATAATTAAGTAAATAATTAAACAAACAATATCAATCAGTATAGGATATGTCATACCCGCAAGAATATCTAGCCAATCAAACAAAGAGCCATGTTCCTTGTCTTTATATTCAGCTGACATCATAGAAGCTACTGTAGCTCCTGTAGCGATAACAGCATTAGGAATAAGTTCTATCCCTAATGCAAAACCTACTACAAAAAAAGTACAATAGATGATAGCACCCACGTATGAGTGCTTATCTCTATTGCTTTCTTTATACCAAGCTTTTATTTTTTCAATTAACTTTTTCATTTTATTGTATAAATATTGGGTTATTTAAATCAATTATTTCATTCTTTTCCATCAGGTTCTTTAGGAAGTTAATCTGTAATAACGGTATGGTTTTCGGATAGAGTATTAGTTTGTATAATACTATCTTAGTTGCGTGAGCTATATCAATTCCTACTGTGTCGATAGCACTACCTCTAACTAAAGAAGTAGTTCCATTATAAGATGTAGGAGTAGCCCAAGAAATTAGAGAAGGAACTACACTCTCGTCATACTTGTTATTTTGCCCGAAAGAATAAGTGGATAGTTTGCCATATTCAAATAAGAAAGCATTCTTGTTCCCGTCAGGGTACAAAGTGTCACCTTTAATGATAAAAGGTTTGTCAGAAGTATTTTCCTCTAACCAAGTTCTCTTTGCAATTACTGTAAAGTCATCAATTAGAGGAACATTCTTATTATCACTAAAATCTTCTACTCCATCATATACTAGACCATTAGGATAAAGAGGAAGCATTTCGATAGTTACTTCTTCGTTTACTGCAAGAGTAAGCGATAATTGGAAATAAATAAGGTAATATCCTCTATTTATATCAATATTATATTTGTCTATATTCTCTTGACTAATTGGTGAAATTGTGATAATGGTATCTTCATTAGCAATTAAATCTTTAGAAGTTATTCTTAAAGGAGCGCCTTCACTATTCCCACCTACGGTATAGTAATGATAATCGCACGTTAATCTTATATTTTTATCAGATTTAAATTTAACAGATACAGGATTAGATATAATTTTTAATTCTGTGGTTTTAAATTCCCAATCTCTATTTTCTCCTAACTTCTTTAAAGTAATATCATAAGGATTACGAGCCACAATACTAATACTATTACTATTGTTACTAAGCGACCATGAATTAGTGAATTTACCTAAAGTATAACCACCGAACCCTGACATCTTATCGTAAGCAAAGTTAGTGTTAGTCAAATCATAATCACCTACGGCTATACCTCTCTGTTGAATAGTGTCTTTATCAGCATCAGAGTTAGTCTTACCATAAGCGTCCCAATAATAAGGCGGTAATTCTACTTTAGCTTCAATACCTACATACTCGTTCAGCTCTTTAATCTTGTCATCAGTTGAGATGTTGTCGAAGAGCATGAAGTCATATACAGCGGCTTTACAATATGCAGCAGGCATTTTGCTTGCTCCGATTACAACACCTCCCTTGCCTAATGGTCTATTATCAGCTGCAAGAGCAGTAATATTATGCGTAATATTAAGTAATTGACCACAGGTAATGTTTGCATTTAATATTCCATCAATATATGTTTTCCCATCTGTATTTCTTCCTGAATAAGCTAAAATACTATCACTATTAGAAGTCATAACAGCAAAAAGGGCAGAAAAATTACCTCCTTCTTCGAAATTTCTTTGGTCATATAGTATAGCATCATTAGAAGTATTCCAATTCACCTTCATCAACACCTGCTTACCACCCCTAGACAAAGTAGGAATAGTAACAAAGTCATCTACACCATCAAATTGGTATGAACCATCTTCATTAACTCCGCTTCCTTCTACATAAGCCGAGTTATGAATAACTCCATTATTACCATGACCTGATATATCAGGAATGTAGCCAAGTATCTTGTATGAGCTGTTAGGCATACTCAATAGTTTAGGAGATAGAATTACTTTTGGTTCATTGTTGTCAATTAGATATTTAAATGGCATATCCCAACTAAAGACCATCTCTTTGGCAACAACTCCGGGTTTAACTCCCCAATTTAATATTTCTCCATTATATAATGCATTACCTTGCCATTCGTACATATTAGGCAACAAGTTAATTACATTACCTTTAAACTTAGTGCCTACCTTGAGTTTACTTCCCCAACTATATACCTCTTCTGTATCATAATCAATAAGAGTAAACAAAGATGGATAAGGTTGAACAATATCCTCGTATCTGATGTACTCGTCAATTGTGATATTTATCTTTTGAGGGGAGTTGTTGAAAGGAAATTCAAACTTAAATCTACCATCAACATGAATAGAACTACTGGTAGGCTCTTGTCCATTGATAGTTAGATTAGCAACTTCATCCACTCCGTTTGTAGCAACATATACTACTAGAGATGTGTCAGTAGATAATATTGGATAATATTGCCCTATAACAGGAGTAACTGTACCTTGTCCCGGTATTCTAAGTAAATAACTAATAGAGGCATATTCAACATTACTCTTAATAATCGGTCTCCATTCAACCATATCCGGATACAGCGTACCCAGCTTGTGCTTCTTCAACTGACGATCTATCAAGAACTCGGACATTGAGTAAGGGAAGGACATGAGAGAGTAGATAGCTCCATAGAAATATCTACTATCTACTTCACGAACTTTTCCAAGAACCATAAAATCATTATCTTCTGCTGTACCAATACTCAAGGTTTTAGTATTATAATACTTACTTTGATAACGAATAATTCTTGTTATATCGTCGGATATATTACCATTAGCTTCTCCAAATGTATAACACGATTTACCTCCGTTTTGGTCTTCTAAATTAAAAATAAAAGAACCATCTCCAACTTTAGAAGATTTAGAAAGAATAGATGCTCTACCTCCTGTAAGTGGTTCTAAATAAAATCTTTCATAATCAGCAATAATAGTATAATCCTTGTAAACCGGCACCCCTGTCACCTTACCGAAATCATTTATTCCGTCAAGGCATAGAGCACCTGCGTGGGAGGGAATCTGGGTGATGGTAACACTATTACCCATACCCGGATTACCAAAACCACAAAATCGACCAGAGCCGCTATACAAGGTGTTATGTGAAGCTGGTAATACATTCTCCCCATCTACAATTTTAACTGATTTAGGCGACCCAGTTTTATCAATATAGCTATAATCAATATCGGCTCCTGTTTTAATAATCTTAAACGAAGGAATGTCAGGATATTCTTTACTCCCTACGCTATAATACAGTAGCATAATATGACTTATAGCATTTTTACAATCTATCTTACTACTCGTTATAGTTGAATTACTACTGTTCCATATACTAGAATCGAGAAAATCAACCTCATACTTCCCAATACCTGAATCCCCCTTCCAAGCAATATTGTTCAGCTGTATATCCCTACCGTTACCTGAAAAGTCAATCAGCTTGTCGCCAAACTCTGCGTGGTTCTCGTTGGTGATTCCCTGCTTGATAGTATTACACAGTATATCAGGGTTAAGAGTTCTATCAAGATTATAATAAGCAATTACTTGGTTTATTTCATCGGTAGTCAGCACCTTGTTGGCGATGATTGTCCAGTACCAAGCGACAGAACTAAAATCGCCAGTATTATTACCGTCATTATACGAATATCCTTGAACGCTAAAATTACCATTGATTATGGAGTCTCTATTGTCGCCATTAGACGTATAATCATTCTTATCACCTAATATATTATTTACAACTGACAAACCCATTAAGTCAGAAGAAGTATATCCATATATTCCAGTCTTGTCGTAGTTATTCACGATATTACGGAAATAGCCATTGGCACTACCTCTTATATAATTGGTAAAAGATACATTATTAGCTGAATCTTTAACCTGATGAACCATGGACACGATTGTTAGTTCATTGCTTCCTCCCAGCATCTCCTGTACGGTCTTGGTGGAAGTAATCAGGTCGT